>Ga0213865_10000005_pt1 | contig 151783 bp, 184 predicted proteins | sample PICome_6_FD_160100 | JGI IMG/M metagenome (GOLD analysis project Ga0213865, IMG submission 160100) | Coastal seawater microbial communities near Pivers Island, North Carolina, United States - PICO282 | ecosystem: Environmental > Aquatic > Marine > Coastal | place: USA: North Carolina...
AGTTTGTGCTTGGCCTTACAGAATTAGAATTAGGGCGAGAGCTGGAATTGATCCTGATAGTATTGTTGCTATTACTGTTGTTGCTATTACTGTTGATCCTGATAGTTCTCGTTGGTCTTACACGGATTGTTGGTTTTGTGGACCTAGTTGGCTTTGTGCGGACAGTACGGTTATTTTGAAAATATGTGCGACTATCAGATGTGCTGCCATCTGAGACTGAGATGGATCTAGATCTATTAGAATTAGAATAACCAAAGCGGTTTCTATTTGAGTACCTCCAACCATATACATTTCCTAAATTGCCAGTTCTCGGTCCATATACATAGGAGTATTGCCACGGATTGTTCCACCTATTCCAATACCAATAATTTGAGCTCCAATTACCATACCAAGGATATTGGTTCCAGCCATTCCAATAAGTATAGCCAGTGTTAAATCCCCATTGCCAGTTTAACCAATAATCATGAGGACTTTGCCACCCAAATCTGTATAGCCTGTTATAGAAATAGTTTTGATGAAAGAAGCTATAGTTTTGAGTGCTTAGCCAATAGTAATAATCATTAGCAAAACCAAAGTCTGTTTGCAGCTTCCATCTTAGTTGACTTACTGTGTTTATCTCATCTATCGTGACTCTTTCAGATCTTAAAGTATCTACATAGCCAGCTGTATTGAGTGTTTGGTATTGCCATTGAACTCCACAGCTATTAACTGAGAAAAATAAGACTATTATGCAGATGAGTTTAAGTAAGTTTTTCATAAGAAAGTTTTAGTTGATTTAGTTATATATTGTGACAAAAAAGGGACCACCGCTATGATGGTCCCGTGGGGGCGTGGTTTAATCAAGGTAAACGGAAATAAACCTTGATACCGTTACCCGGATATTATGCCTGTCCCATCATCCTTGCAGATTCTGATGCAGTTAGCAATTGGCTATTTGCAAAAGGATCAAATTGGAGTAATGCTTCAGTGTCGTAATTCTTTTTCATTAAAAGGTTACCTGCTGTTACCATTAGATTACCAGTTTTATGATCGTCGATATTGTATTTGTTATCGTTAGATGCAAAGTTTGTCATACCATTTACAACTTCCCATACTGACATTCCTGATTTAGCATTTTGCAATTGTTTTGTAGTAAAGGTAGATGGCTCAGCTCCAATATCAGAATAAGCTTTCATTGCTCGGTCAATTGGAATAAACCTTTGAGCATATTCGTAATCAACTTTCTTATCTGTTGAAAGAATAGCCGACATTGCTTTTTGAACCTCAGCAAGACTTGCATCAGTGTGATTAGCAGTTTTAATCTTATCAGCCAATCCAATAGGTTGGAAACCTGTAGATGCCATTGAGATCATATGCTCGTTAAACTCATTGATAGATTTATCAGTCAGTTCATGCAAACCGTAGTTTTCAGAGAATGCAGTTGAAGTCATACCATTTGAACAAACCAATCGGTTCAAATAAGGTGATACTTCCAATCCTCGGATAGGAGTGTTTCTAAATGTTACACCAGTATTAAAGATTTCATCTGACATTCCAGGTACAGTAAATACACCGTTCTTAGATACACAGTTGATTGTAGCTCCACCTGAAGGATCTGAACCAAAGTCAGTTACATCTAAATCATATTGGTCAATATAACGCTCAGCAAAATTGATGAAGTTTTCATTTGAAATACTTGCATAACCTGCAGGTAGAATGTTTGTTACTTTCTTTGCTCTTGGATCAACCAATAGTGTAACCGTTTGGTCGTTCTTAGATGATTTCATAGATTTCATCATGTTAACCAATTCTTTTAGTCCGTCATTACCGAACCCGGCTGTAAACCTTTTAGCAAAAGCTTTAGGAATTCGTAGCCTTCCGAGTAGTTTACCAAATGCATAGGGAGTTAGTTCAATTTTAACTCCGTCAATCTCAATATGAGTATTGTCAATTACATTGAATTCTGAAAGGTTAAGTTCCTTTCTCATTACTTCATTTCTAATCGCTTCTTCCTTTTTTTGGTTGAATGCGGTAGTTCCTAGTGTTGTTAAATTTGTCATACTTTTTCTTTTTTTCCGTTTAGTTAATTATTTAATTATTATAGTATAAATATAATCAATTGTTTTGGGAATTGAAAATATTTTTGTGTCTTTTTTTCACTCTACCCTCATTTTTTAGATGATTGTTAATAACTTTTTATTTATCCGATTCTTCTTTACCATCCAATCCGAATAATGCATCGAATTGCAAACCTGATTTCTTAATCTTTTCTTTTTCAGCTTTCTTTAATTGCTTAAGGCTTTCAGATTTTTTGAACCTTTCAGTATCATATGTTACATCACCACTAGCAGAAAGATCAAAATACATTTGCTTACCTACATGACCACGTCGGTTTTTACTAAAGGTAACATACCTTTCTTCCTGATCCCTTTCATCTACGAACCTAATCTCCATCATACCAGTTGTCATATGCTTCAGTTTATTAGAACCGACGAATGTACCACCTTTGTTAACTTGTTGGATATTAAGGAATGCAGTAAAGTGTTTTCCTTTGTTATCTCCGAGGTTATGTTTGTACATCAAATCTAGGAGGTACTTTTCAGAACTGTTTCTGGTCATTCTCCCAGCTTCTCGGATAGTTTCTTGCAATTCAATAAATGAGTCGGTTAATACAATATCATAACCTTCTGCAAGGATTTCTTCTAAGACTGCTTTTGGATCTTCATCATCGGCAATTTCTTGTGGAAAGAAAATATCCAATTCTCCGAACTTAGGATACCTTTTAACATAAAGGTAAAGATCCACCTGGTTCATCTCAGCTGAAATGAACAATACTTTTGAACCGCTTGCTTTTGCATTTGCAATGATATCCAGTGTTACAGTAGATTTACCTACACCAGGATCTCCAACTACCATCCAGTTAGTTGCTTTTGGAATACCTCCATCAATACTGAACAATCCGTCCAGTGGAGTATTTGTCTTGTGAGCCTCGAATAAACCCTTCTCATATTTTACATTTGAGATTTGAGTCAGCCTTGAATTGATTTTTTGTACTTTTGCCATGTTTTCCGTTTTTAGGTTTAGTATTAATTAATTATAGTATAAATATAACACAATTTGTTGGGAATTGAACTATAAATTCTTGTTTTTTTCAAAAAAGTTATTAACAATTGTGGAATTCATAATGTGGATTCTCAACTGTGTCCGTTGATTTATTTAACGGACCGTATGCAAGATCCGCCCAGGTTTTTGAACCGATGTTTTTCCAATGGTTATAGTCAGCCATTGATGAGAAGGAACTGTGAATGTCTCCAACTGTAATGTTTTCCAAGATTTCTTTATCTATGATGTAGAACTTACCACCTTTCATTGCAAGAGCAGTTAGATAAACACCGCCTTCAGTTTTAATTTCAACTGTATGAAGTGCAGATTTCTTCCAACCTGTAACAATGTTACAAAGATAGTCTTTTCCGTCAGAAATGGTTAGGAACCCAGCTCTACATTTGGTAACTGCTCTATACTCATATTGCTTATTCCAATCAAGGTTATGGTCATGAGCAGTAAATTTGTAAAACTTACCTTTTACCATTTGAGTGATTGAGTAACTGCCTCCGAAAGGTGTATTGTGTTTTGTAATTTGCATGTTTTCCGTTTTTTAAATTATATTTAAATATAATACTATTTGTTGGGTTTTGTACTATACTTTGGCAGTTTTTTTAGAAAGTTATTAACAATTTATTGTTTATTGTCAATTAACTGTGCTGCTTTATATAATTCATCAACGGCTGTTGATATATGATCTTTAATTTGTGGTTCTATTTTAGCAACTGGGTGTTGTTGTAAGATTCCTTCCATGATAAGAGATACTGTAGCTAACCTATCTCTAAAGAATTCATATTGCTCGGAGGGTAACTTTGGTTTACTCATTTAAAATAGAAGTTTAAAAATACAATTCCAAATTACATAAGTAAATAAAAATATAAAAATCCAAGTAAAAATAAAACCCCATCTATATTTCTTATACCACTTCATATATTAATTGCTTAAAGGTGCTTTAATTGCTGGGTGAGATTCATATCCTAAGATAGCATAACCAAACTCGCCATTTAAAATATCAACATTAATTACATCAATCTCAGGTAAACAGTAAGGTTCTCTTGTTACTTGTTCTTTTGCCTGATCTAAATGATTAAGGTATAAATGAGTATCACCTAAGTTGCCTACTAATTGATCAGGTACCATGTTTACCTCATCTGCAATCAATTTAAGTAAAAGAGCATAACTTGCAATATTGAATGGTAATCCTAAAAATACATCAACAGATCTTTGATTCCACATTAAACTAATTTTTCTTCTTGGAACTTTTCTTTCATCTAAATCTTCATGTTCAAGTCTTTTAGCATATGATATATCTTTTCCTATAGAAAGAGTCCATTCTTCTGCTCTTTCTTTTAAAGTCATTTCTGTAGTATAAACTTGGAACCCATAATGGCAAGGCGGAAGTGTCATATCTGATAACTTATCTACATTCCAGGCATTAACCATTAATCTTCTTGAATCTGGATTAACTTTAAGATCATGGATTAAATCTGCAATTTGATCCCTCCCATTCCAATTTCTCCATTGCTTTCCATAAATAGGTCCTAAGTCACCCCATGATTTTGCAAACTCATCATCGGTTTTAATTTTTTCAATAAATTCTTTCTTAGTTAAATCATCCAATTCTAAAAGATACATACATGCTCTTTGGTATGCTTTATATGCATCACCATTCCAAATGTTACAATTATTCTTTATTAAGGTTTGGATGTTAGTATCACCTTTAAGAAACCACCTCAATTCTGTTACCATAGTTTTAACAGCCATCTTCTTTGTGGTTAATAGAGGGTAGCCTTGTGTCATATCATGCCTTATGGTATATCCAAAAATAGATTTTGTACCAGTACCAGTTCTATCTTTCTTTTCTCTACCATATTGTAAAATAGTTCTAAGAAGATCTTTATACTGTTCATCTATTGTGTAGTCTTTATCAATCATATGTATGCAGTTAAGTATTGTGAAATGAAATATGCTAACTTATAACCTGCAAAACCACCAAAGGCAGTAGGAATAGGAAAAAGAATAAACTTTGCTAATGAAGTGACATATTTCGGTCGGTTAATTACTCGGCTAATATAAAAGTAATGAAACATATATGCCATAAGAACTGCAATATCAATTCTTAGTGCAATAAAAGGTACAATAATAGCTCCGCTGAAACCAAAGATGAAATTTTCAAAGATTGCTCCACGAACTTCTTTTTTGTCAGCTTCTCTGTATTCTTGTGAGATTTTCTTAATTCCCATTTTTTTCTCTGTCTTTAGCGTATTGTTCATCTAGAGCATCATTTAAAGATCCAGTAGGTCTTTCATCATATAGCCACATATCTTCTTCTGTTAAATCAAAATCATCAGGCATTAGTGGTGACCGATAAATTTCAAATCCTACCCAAACCCATAGTAATGCAAAAAAGCCAATTGCTAACCATATTGCTAATTTCATTTACTTACTTGTTTTTCCTGCAAAATAGTCCCACAATAAACCTAGTAGTGTATTTGCTTTATATTTATTTCCTTTATGATTTAACAGGAAATTTTTCATTTTTACTTTTCTTTTCATTTTTTCAATTTTAATAATTTTGCACATTCTTCATAAGCTTCCATTTCTTCAAAGTGTGCAATCATTGAATCTATTTGTTCATTATCTGGTTCTTCGTCAGGTGGTATGAAAAATACCGGCATAGTTGATAAATCATCAGAAGGTAAATCTGCTTCTTCTCTTCTCACCTCTAAATAATCAACTAATTCTTCCATTGAGTACCACCCAGCCAAAACCTGATAAGAATTCCAAATTGCTTGGTCCATCCAATCGTCTTTCATATTATTTTGTTTTAAAGTATTTAATAATTATATGAGCTGCTTTATAATTTGTTGCTAATGGTATACCATGTACATCGCATAACCTCATTAACATAGCAATGTCAACATCATGAGGATGTTTATCTAAAGGATCCCTAAAAAATATAACAGCATCCATTTCACCACGAGTAACCATTGCTCCTATTTCTGCATCTCCTCCTAAAGGTCCGCTGTTTAAACATTCAACCTTTAATCCTGCATTTTCAATCATACCACCAGTTGTACCAGTAGCAACCAATTCTACATCTTTTCTTTTAAAGAAGTCTAATCTTTTCATAACAAAGGCAACCATATCTGCCTTCTTTCCATCATGTGCTACTAAAGCTATTTTCATTTTATTCATTTTTATATAAGGAGTCAATATATCTCCATCTTTCTCTATCATCTCTGATTTGATCTTTTATAGTATAGATGTGTAAAGTGTCATTAATTATTTCCCAATGTAAAATTTCTTCAACCGAATCTAATACATCTAAATTTTGGCAAGGTATATCCGAATCCATTTTTTCTTCTGTTGGTATTGGGCTCCCACTAGCCATAAACATTAGGAATAGGAAAAGTCCTACAACAGCTATGTTAAAAATCGTATATGCTTTATTCATCTTCTTCATTCAATACATTAGGATTCTGCTTCATAGTCATTCGAGTTATCAAATCTTTTAATTTAGTAGTTGACCAACCATGACTTCGTGTAGTATAGACAACCTCCATTGGAATATGATCACCTGTGAATCTTTTTCCAATATAGTCGTCGCCTAAAATCCTAACATCTGGTTTAAAAAATTCTATAAGCTGCAAAAGATCATCTTCGGTTTGGTATGTAACTACTTCATCAACAGCCTCTAATGCCATTAAAGTTTTATATCTTTCGTGCAATGGTATTACAGGCTTATACTTGTTATTCTTAAAAGCTGATGGATCTGAATGCAAAAATACCATGAAGTGATCACAGTGATTCTTTGCCGTTTCAAAAGTATAAATATACCCAGGATGAATTAAATCAAAGTTACCTGCAGTAAATCCTATCTTTCCTTTATGTTGGTCCATTATCCTACTAATTTATTATTATATGCAAAAAATGTATTTTGTTTAATAGTCAATAAAGGTATTTGTACAAACTATAAAGATGCTAGAGAGGGGCTAGCATCATTGGTTATATAGTATGTATGTATATATGTAATTAGATTATCTCCTACTAGAAGTGAGATATCTCTTAAAGAGCCTTTTCAATTGCCTTTTTAATTGCTGATGAAAATGCAGTTTTACTGAAAGCTAATTTATCATTATTAAGATCTATGAAAGTTGCCTCAACTGTTGATTTTGCTTTACCTTCTACTTCAATTTCTTTACCATCCATATAGATTAGCAACTTTACAATAGTTCTTTTACTAACTTTAGTCCATGGTCCTAATTCAATCCCAGTTGTTGGGGCCTCAATAGATTTCACAACTATTATTACAGGTTTACCATCCATACATAATTCATATTTGTCTGAAATAATATCTTCCACCATTTGCTTAATTCCAAATACGATACGGTTCTTTCCGATTTCTTCCATTTCTATTTGTGTTCCTACTCTGGCCACAGTATAGCATTCCTGTGAAAATGAAAGTATAGGTAGAAGCATTAATGCTATAATTAAATTTTTCATATTAAAATCTTATTTTACCACCAGTTAAAACTTGATAATTTAAAGCATTACCATTAGAATGCCAAACGCCTGTAAAACTGATATTATATTTAAATGTTTTTGTTATTTTAATATCCCAAGAACTAAACGGAACTATTAAAATTCCAGGATCCCACCACTTACCTTCATAAAATTGAGTGAATGGTGAATAAACTCCTAGAAGTAAAGTTGAGGTTGTAATTCTTGGACTAACTCTAAAATTTCTATGTGCACCTACAACAGCTGAAAGATTTAATAATTCCCTTTCTCCTAATTTGCCTAAAGTAAAATTAGCACCAGCCATACCTGTAGTTTTTCCCATCTTCCATGATTCAAGAGCAGTGGTAGTATTAAAATGATTTTTATCAAAATCTGTCATAGTGGTATTAGCTCCCACTAAATTAAAAGTTCTTTTAGGATTAATCCAAGATTTATAAAATGTTAAACTAAAATCATTTGTAACAGATGTATATGTAAAGAGAGCACCTTTAATTCTATTTTGTTTTGTATTGGCATGTGTAATAGAACCAACCACCTTTAACTGCCTACCGTTTGAATTATCTTGATTGTCAATAACAATGATATCACCTGATGCAATTAGTGATCCTCTATTTTTATTATCAGCATCTCCACCATCTACTGCATTGGAAATAGAATTAGCTAATGATAATGTTGCTGTGCCTTCTGTTTCTTCTTCCTCAGTTCCATCTAAACTTCCACTATTAGATCCAGTTCCTTCTTCACTATTATTTCCTCCGCTACCTTGATTTATATTTGATGAATTTTCAGAATTAGAATTACTTTGATTATTAGATGATTTTTTCTTTTCTTCTTCCTCATCTTCACCTGCCGAATTATCTATGGCTTCTGCAACCGGAACAGCAGATGCAGATACTGTTTGAGGTAACATATCCCCTCCTAAGATTGACATAACATTTGTAACAACGGTGATAGTATTTTGAATAACAACAGCATTTGTAGTATTCATAATTACTTGTGTTATACTTTCACAAGGCGATGAACTATTAGCTTGAGTAACTAAATCCATCCATGAATCAAATGTACCATCTGTAAAATCAGTCTGTGTAAATGTTTGAACATTACCAAAATAGTTTAAAGCAATTGAACCACTAGAGCCCATTTGAATTGTTTGCTGATTTAAAGTACAAGGATCAGTAAATGTATAAGACCATTGGCCATAACTAACTAATGGTGCTAAGAATAGTAGAAATGTAATTATTTTATTCTTCAAATATTCCACGCTTAATCATTCTTTTTATGATACGAGCTGATGCAGTCTCCAAAGCCTTCTTGGTTGCAATACCGATTGTTGATTTATTAAACTTAACTTCATTATCTTCACCAATCTGACTTCTTTTAATTGTAACTGCTTCCCCGCTTCCGCTTCCTGTAAAGATTGTTCCTGTTTCAGCATTAACAAATCTTACTTGCATACCGATAATAGTTTTAAGAACTGTTTTGACACCATCAACTGTGACTTCTTCTTCCTCTGATACAGAATAATCATATATCTCTACATAAACAAAATATTCTGCCAATACAACATTACCTACAACTTTAATATCATTTGCGGATATACCTTTAGCAGCTGCTTTATGTTGTTTTACCATTCTTTGTTTGATTTCTTCTTTATCTTCAGTGAATAAAAATCTATCCGTCCATTCCAAATAAGACAAAGTAATGTTACTTACACCAAGTCCTACTCGGTTCTCTCTTAACTCTGGATAGAACTCATATAATTCTGGAGTAAAGCCAATGTTTAAAACTTGAATAGGTAATTGATAATCTAACATATAATCTGATACCTCATCTATGTCTGATTTTTGTTCAAAGCCAGCTTTATAATCTTCAGTTTCAGTTTTTCCTATTTGAGCATTAGCTGTAAGATTAAATAAAAGTAATGCAATTAAAAATATTCTTACCATGATATCTCTTCTTCTTTTTCTTCTTCCTTAGGAGGTATAACTATTGTTTTGGTTATTACCAAAGTATCCTTTACATTGTTTGGAGTGTTAATTCTTTGCTCCATTACAGGTTGCTCTACTTTTTCTTCTTTAGGTTCAAATATAGATTGCATATTGGCTATCAATAAACCAAAAGCTGCTGTTATAACTAAACCTATCCCGGTTACTATTTGATTCTTAATTTCTGAAAAGAACCCTCCCTTTTTATCTTCCATCTTATTTCTTTATTATTTTGAATGTTTTTACAAATACACCATTTGTTACTTGTAACAAATAAATGCCTTGTCCTAAATCAGATAAATCTGTTTGAAAAGAAACATAACCACTAAAGAATCTCTTCCTTAACTTTTTATATGTTACTCCGCTATAACTAATTACTCTGATTTCATAATCACCGTTGTCTGGTACAGTTAAATCAAAAGTTAGCATTCCTTTTGTTGGAACTGGATAAACGACTCCATAAATGCCATCCATTGGTCTAGTATCAAATGGGGCCATTCTTTTATTGACATACCCATCAGTATTTAAAACTTCAATATCCCACCCTAACTCAGTCCCGGCCGTTTTTCTTCCAATCGTTATAGGAATAGTATCCCAATCTTGGTTAGTAACTTTAAATCTTATTGTAAATAATTCAGTGGTGTTACTTATTGTATATGTACCAAAAGAAGCATCATAACCACCCCATCTAACAGTTTCACCTTCCCAATCCATTGTATAAGTTAACCATTCTTGAGCTTTAGCAGTGACATTAACTGATACAAATTCTAAATAATCAGAATCATAATTTAATGCAAATTCTAAACTACCAACATCTTCACCTACAGTTTCAATTTCAATAGGTAAATTAATGTATTCACTAACAGGCACCTCAATCTCAGGTACATTAAAGACGACCTGAGACTGAGCGCATGTTGATATGATAAACAATAATGTTAATAGAATCCCTCTCATATTAGTTTAAACCAGTACCATTAGCATCACCTAAAATAAGTAGGTAAAAATTACCTGATGTAGTACCATTAATTTGAGGAGATAAAAATTCTGACTGACCTGGTATCGTAACAGATTGATCTGATGACGATGCATCAATAGTATTAAATTGTGCTTCAGTAAAAAATAATACATCTGGGTTTGCTGGATAATTACTATTACCTTGAGCTAGCCTAGAAAATACCAAGTATGAATCAGATGCAGTTACTCCATTAGTTTGATTTGGGTTTGCAGTATAAAATTGAACACCTGACGCAGATTGAATACCTGCGGCAATTTGTGCAATCATATTAGCATCTGCCGTAGATAATGCCGTACTAGCATCTAAGCCACTTGCAATCTTTAATCTGATTTGCCAATATCCTTCATCAATGTATTCTGAAAATACAGCAGTTCCATCTACAGCAGTTGTTACTGTTGCAACATCACTCCAAGTTGAACCATCCGATGATTTTTGTAAAATGACTGGAATAGATTCCGCTGGATTAGTAGCATCATTTAAAATAGTAGCTGTATAATCAAATGCAGGTTCAATAAAGTTACCTCCATTATCTTGTGTACCTAAAGCACCATCAGTTCCATCTGACTTTGCATAATATGCAATTAAGTCAGTTGTAAAATCTAAACCTGTAACAGCGCCGTTAGTATAGCTTGATTTAAAAGGTAAGTCAACTGAGAACATATTACCTGTGATGATATCAAAAGTAGTTGATGCTCCATCATAAACCCATACAACCTTAACAACACCACTTGATGTATCTACATCTGTAGCCATATAACCTACAGGACCAGATGTAGCATTATATGTAACAGTTGGAGAATCAAAAACTGTATTATCATAACTGAATGAGAATTGAATACCTTTCACCACATTTCCTGAAGTATTGTCATAGTAAATGTCAACACTAGTATTTGAACTAGATGTAACAGATTCTAAAGAATACGTCGAATCAAGAATAACCCATGGCTTGGTAGCATCAGGTGCAGTTGTTTGTCCAAAGACAAATACTGAACTCATTACCAAAAGTAGTGTTAAAAGAATGTTTTTCGTTTTCATTTGTTTTTAATTTTTTTTAGTTTTTATGCCCCGCTCCTATGACATAAAAGGTTGTTTGATTTTCATTGGCTAAATCAAAGAGCGACCATTGTCCATATCCTGGAAAAAGTGTTTTATCATCGGTATCTACTGAAACCGCATCCCAAACATAAGGTTGTTGCCAGTAGTTTGTGATCCACAGTGTCTGACCAAAACCAGGATAAGTTGTAATATTACCTTGTTTGGTTTGATGCATTAAATAAATATCGGACACTGAAAAGTCACCTGAATTATTAACATCCATTCTCCAGTAATCTTTTGAACTAATCGGTCCTGTTAAAAGCCTATTGGTAAACCAATTAATATCTGTTGTGGTTGGAAGATCCAACTCTGGATAGATGTTTATAGTAAAATCGTAATCATCGTAGTTTAGATTTGTATTAAATGAATAATAGCCATTAGCATCCGTTACTACGGAATCTGCTTCGGTATAACTAAAGCCTGGCTGATTTTTATTTTGTGTTAGTAATTTAACTGTCACTCCAGCTAATCCCTGTTCTTCTGCACCCTTTACATAACCATCAGCTGAAATAGGATCAGTTGCCCCAGTAATTGTAGTTTTAAAATCAACAGTATTACCATAAGAATAATTTCCACATAAAGTAGGAGCAGAAGAATAGACCATTATGAATCTCATATAAACTTCTCCATTAAAAACTGTTTGCGGTACAGTAAAGGTATGTGTAAAATTTTGAATTCCATTTACAACAGCTGATGTAGAATGTATTAATTCACCAGCATCTGTTAAATCACCATTGCCATTAAAGTCAATCCATAATTTAAAAAATTGATTATAGTTACCAGTTGTCTGTATTTGATAATCCAGCTGAATTACATCACCTGCATTTATAGCAGGAACTGGTGTACTTGTATGATCTACATAACCAGGACCACTCCATCCAGTATTTACTGTATAGCTTTGTCCATTTATAGTTATTGAATTTACACGCTCATAACCAAAATTAGTCGAAGTTGATGAACATAATGGAGATTGCCCAAAACTGTCAAAACTAATGAAAAGAAATAGAATAAGTAATTTAATGTATCTCATATACTATATATCTTAAAAAATGAATTAAGATGTATAGTAATAGAAGAATTTAATTTAAAAATACCTTTGCCCTAGAGCCATCATTATATTCAAAAAGATATAATCTACCAGGTTCTAAACCAATTATATCTTTTTGGATATACCTACCAAGAAAGTCCCATACTCCTGTTACCTCCTTATTAACATTTACTAATTCGGCAACATTAACTACATCATAACAATTATCCCAGACAGGATTAAAGCCAATGTAATTATTAGAATTGTTAGGATCTAGGTTAATAGAATTATTTACACCTGTTGCAGTGACTGTGGCCACGCAAGTTTCTTGGTAAGAAGCAAATGCATTATCAAAACAACTAAAAGGGTCTGTCCAATCGGAGAAAGAATACGTGATAGTGTCATTTAAACCAAGAGGTGGATAAAAGTTACTAGTATTAGAAGAAAGGTTACACATCATAGCATCATAACTAAAATAAAGTTGTACTACATAAACAGAATCAGGTGTAGGTACCCATGAAGGTGTTGATGAATTGGAACAAACATTATCATTTAAAGTTAAAGTTATGGTTTGGTCATCCCAGTCTATATTTAATAATTCAAGATCACATGTTTGTGCAGATATGCCTGTAGCTAGAAAAAGGCCATAAAAGGCTAAGAGTAGATGTTTCATTAGGTAATAAATTATTTTGGAGTTGTGCCCAGCGTTATGAGCTTAGAGAATTATATATTCACACCTAGTACAAAAACAATAACCATAATTAAAATATAAATTGCTGGTGTAATGTCGAGTTTAGTTTTAGTTTCCATATATTATTTATAGAGAAAACTACCTAAAGTTTCGTCTTTCAATATTAATTCAATATTAATTCAATGTTATCTGAATGTTAACAAGTTTGATATATAATAAAATAACCTAATAAGATATGAAAACAATTATTTTCTTTTTGGGTCTATTTCTCTCAATTTCTGCATACTCACAAGAGAATGTTACGTATGTACAAGACCCGGTGACAGAAGTCATCAACTACACAAAAACCTATAATAATGGCCAGGTAGCAGAAACTGGAACATTTAACTCAGATCGTCGACCGCATGGAGAATTCCGAGCTTATGATGAAAACGGTAATCTTTTAACCGTTGCTCATTATAGAAACGGATTAAAGAATGGAACTTGGAAACATTGGACTAATGATAAATACACTCAAGTTGTTTATTCCAGAGGTAAAATAATTAAAGCTATTGAAGAGATAAACTTTATAGCATCAAGCAATTAAGACAAAAAAGGCTGGTGTAAAAACCAGCCCTTTTTTATAAATATCTTTTTCTTATTCACATTTAAATCCAGTACCTACTCCTGGTGTAGCCACAGTCTTACAAGTAACGTCCTTGATTTCAACAGTGTTTTTAATAGGCCATCCTGTTTGATTTGCAGGATTACTTCCCCATGTTAATGTGTATTTCCAATCAGTATCTAAAGAATAAATTGTAGATTCCATTGGTGAACCGTATGCATTCCAATCAATACATTTTAATTGGTTTCCTGGTTCTAATTGATATGATAAGCTAAATTTTCCAGTTGAAGGATTACCGGATCCTCCTACAGGTAATAATTGAGCTTGGAATTCTGAACACTCTGTTGGTAATGTTCTACCAGCAGCACTACAGTTAGATGCAATTGTAGCAGAATCACCTGGATTAATATTCCATACTTGACCAGGTTTATCAATACCATAAGTTGCTGTAATTGATACAATTTGGTCTGTTGAATTTTTAACTAAGATTTCAACTTTATTCATTTCAGTCTCCACCTCAACTTTTTCAGTTGTATGTTTGCACCCTACAAATAAAATAGCTGCAAATAAAAATGTAATTAGTTTTTTCATTGTTTTTGTTTTTTTTATTAATTATTGTCAGGATACCAATTATCCCATTCATCAACTCTATACGCTTTATGCGGCTTGAGCCAATTCTTTATCCAAAGTTTTAACTTCTTTAGCATCTTTCTTTTGAATCTTGTTTAGAATTCTTTCCATTTCAGCATCTGCTAATTTAATAGTGGCTTCAGTTGCTTTCATTCTAATTTCAAGTTTTATTTTATTTACATATTTTAGAAGAGTTTCATTTTCACCAGCAATACTGTCCATTTGATCTAAGATAATAGATTCTTTACTTTCTAATGCTTGCTTCTTTTTTTCTTCTGCCGTTTTTGCCACATCAACACTAGGGTTTGATACATAAGTAGAATCTTTAGCTTTTAAATCTGCTTCAAGCTTGTCAATATCATTTTGTTCAATTTCTAACTTTTTAATCTGAACCTTTACTTTAAATAATTGATCTCCTAACTTTTTTAATTTTCTTTTCTGTCTAGGATTTGTAAAAAGGCCCTTAAAAAAAGAAAAGATCCCTTCATTAAGAACTTCATCTAAATATTCATAACTTACATTACCTTCTAAAAGATTATAAGTTTCCTGAACCAATTCGTGATTATTAAAATTTGTAAATGTAGGTATTTTATTCATTACTTTAAATCTGTTAATTTATTAGTAGCTCTTTTAATGATTAAATCATCACCTTTTAACAAAACTGCTAAAGCTCTACCAAAATCTTTTCTTGCAACATCTGTTGAATGAAGATATCTCCATTCTCTAGCTTCTTTATTTGCCCACTGTTTCCAAATGTCACTTAACTTTATAAAAAATTTAGAACTATCTGTAATATCTTTAAGTTCCTTTTTAATTTTACCTCTATTTTTGTATGCCCATGAATTAAAATCTAAATAAGCAAACTCATTAGGAGTTTCTTGGAACATTGGTCTTGCTTCATTAAGAGGCTTAATATATTTCATTATGATAGTTTTTGATATAATGCAGGATATTCTTTTTCAAAATCTTCTCCGTAAGTATCTTGCCAAATTCTAGCAATTTCTCTCTTATCCTTTATTTTTCTTTGTCTTATGATTTTAGCCACAGCTGGATATTGTGATCTGAAATTTTCACCGTAAGTCTTTTTCCAAATTTCTTCTAAGTCTTCTTCTAAATGATTTTCATGCCTATGTTTACCATCAGAATCTTTAGTACCATCTTGTGCAGATGATAATTCATTAACAGCTTCTTTAACAAATACAATAAAAGATTCTCCTGCTGAATTAGGATCTTCCAATTCTTTAAAATCTACATTATATTTTTTTAATATCTTTTTAGCATCATCCCATTGGTGTGATACATAAGAATAAAGAATAACTGTGTTTTCATCTTCAGGATTAACACCGGCTTTTTTCCAAATCTTTTTTGTATCATCATCAGCATCATCAAGCCAATCAATTTGAGAACCTTTTCTTTTTAGGTCTCTCATTGCCTTATCAGCATCAGGTGCTTTACCCCAACCTTCATACATTATATCAGGATGGAATTCCTTTTTCTTTTTCTTTTTCTTTCCATCATTAACTTCTTCAACTTTATCTGGTGCCATATCTTTATACATTCCGTATAACCAATCCATAAAATCTGGAGTAGGCTTAAATATCTTAGGGAATCCTTTTTTGAACTTTTTCTTAAAGTCTTCATAATCTTTTGATGCATCGGCCATTAAATGAATGTTATCCATTACGCCTTCTCTAATCATTCCACCATGATCAAACTGAGATTTATTAACATTAAAGGTTTTGCCGTCTTTAGTATTCTTTAACTTTAACACATATCCGTTATTATCAAGTACTTCTACTTCACCGCCCATATACAAAACAATAGAGCCTTTTTTGATTTTCTTAAAATCCTTAAGGTCTATTTTTTTCATATAGTCCTTGGTGAACTTTTCAAATAACTTAATATATTTCATCTTTACTTATTTTGTTTAATAAAATCCTTTACCTCATCAATATCCGATTTAATCTTATCTAAATCAGCTTGTGCTTCTTCTAACTCTTCTTCCTTTTCTTCTAACTGTTCCTTAGCCATTTCAGCCATATCTTCATCACCGTCAGCAATGTCATTTTTTAAATCTACTATTTCAGATCTAATATCTTTCACTTCATCAGCCTTTTCAGAATATGAATCTTGAAGTTCTTTTAATTCAGCTTGTGCTTCTTTCATTTCATCAGATCCACCATCATCAGATCCACCTTTCAGTTGGTCTTCTTTTGCTTTAACCTTTTTATACATAGGGTTATCAGTATCTCCTAAGATTGTCTTAACAGTAACTTCTCTACCTGATTTAGGATTTTTAATTTTAGTGTTATAAAATTTTTCTAAATCGGATTCTAATATAAATTGTTCAAATAATTTAATATGTTTCATTAGGATTGATTTTTTATTTCATTTTTAATATCTGCATGAAACATATCCATATATTCTTTTGCGCCTTCTTTATCACCATCTTCTATCCAATCAATAGCAATACCTAAGTTGGCAAATGGTGTATGATAATTTACATCAGTTGCAGAATCAAATAATTTATTAAGTGTTCTAATTGGAGTCTTTATACTTGTTTTTAAAGCAAACTTTAACATTCCGTCATAATCAAAATCATTTGACCACTTATCACCAGGCTTAAATTTCTTAGCTTCATTTACTTCAGCAGATTCACTTAGCTTAATACTTTTAGGATCAATGTTCATTGCAGCCATTTCTTCAGGGCCTTTGCCATCATTGTAATCTACCTTTGCAAATCCTCCTCTAGGATCAATTTCTAAAACTGTAAACGATGCAGGAAACCTAGCATGGCGTGCAGTTACAGTCTTTCCGTCTTTTAAGGCTAGCGCCATCGCTCTAAAATCGCCTTTGTCTGAAAAACCTTCATTTAAATCTAAACTTTTAATATATTTCATTTTCTTTGTTTTATTTTGTTTTTAATATTCTTAATTCTTTCTTGTGGTAAAGCAGAATAATCATCCCAGTAACAAAAAATAAACTGGGATGATGCTTCCTTCTTTGTGGTTACTTTTTTAGCCATCCTCTGAAAAGATCCCAGTTTCTAGTTAAGAATACACCGAATGCAATTCCAGCATATATCTTATAACCAAACGCCCAAAGACCTAATCCTAGACCTAATGATAGTAAAGCAGAGAATCCTTTTGAGTCAACCCAACTTACTATTTTTCCAAAAATTTCTTTTGCTTTTTCCATTACTTGTTTTTATTTTTAAAATTTAACTATTTATGATTAATCGTAAAAAATAGTTATTTCGCCAACTGCCGGTCCAGTACCTGCACCAGTTACTTCACTAAATGAAAATTTTCTAATTTGTCCAGTAATAAATCCACCTAGTACTACAGTATTGCCTACTTGATCTTTAACAACGATTGTTTCAGGTGCAGCTGTTGTTGCTCCAGCTTTCGTAGTCATGATCCCAGAAGGATATTTTTTAATAGGACCTTGTGTTAAATTAGTAGTCCCAATAACTTGTTGTGGAACTTGCTGAGTTACATTTATTCCTAAATCTTCATCTCTTAAAAATTGAACATTTGCATCTGTTATTGCGGCTACATCAATTTTTGCTATTCCGTATGTTCCTAATCCCATGATTGTATATTGTTTTCTTTATTTATTCAACTAAGCCGAGGTCTTTTTGAACTTGTGTTGAATGTTTACAGGCTCCTCTAAATTTGCCTGCAGGACAATCACATGAAAAGTTTCCATTTCGGTTAGTTACAGTATATTTATTCCCTCTTGATCCAGTTATTTTATATTCCTCTACTTTAACATTTCTATAAGGATTAATTACTTCTACATCATCAAATGAAATATGATCTTCTACTGGAATCCAACCTGGAAATAAGTATTTTTGTCCGCCTAGCGTTGAAAAGGCAATACCCATATGACTTTCTACTTTATACTTCTTCTTCATACTTAATTTTATCAATATTTAATTCTCTAATATCAAATGATGCAAACGGAGTACAATGTATTTTTTCTACTTCACATCTTTGTGCAGGATATTTTGATTGTTCTCTGTTTGCAATCATTTCAGCTTTAGATACCGCATGCTTATCATTTTCGGCATCTATATAAATTGTATATGTTATAGTATATCTCATTCTTATTTTTTAGTTGTTGGCATTAACCACATCCCATCTTTTAATATAACTTCCATTAATCCAGGTATAGTTCTTAAAAGGTTTAAACTCTTAAGAGTATCATGCTTAAACATTTTAGTAACTTCTTCTCTTATTCTTTCTTGAGAAACTACATCTTCTAATTTTCTTAGCAAACCTGGCTCTTGCATACATTCCCATAATTCATCATCAAAGGTAAAACCTTTAGTGATGGAAAATCTTAAGCCTCTTATCATTCTTAAAGGATCGTCCATTAAAGTTTTCATTGGAGGTAATGGAGTTCTAAGGATTCTATTATTTAAATCTGTAACACCATTAAACATATCTATGATTTTACCGTTCTCATCTTTACATAAAGCATTAAGAGTAAAATCTCTTCTCATTAAGTCATCTTCCAAAGTACCTAATTCCAATATAGGTTTTCTAGTTCCAGGAATAACGCCTACTTCTTTCCTAGACATAACAAAGTCAGCAACTAAGCCTTCATGTTTATGCCCTTTAGGAAACATAGCTCTTACAGTAAAACAGTCTGGTGTTTTTAAGAATATTTTGAATCCTTCAAATTCAAGGATAGATAGCATTTTACCCCACCCTTCTTCTACTGTCATATCAGTATTATCTAATACAAAAGTAAAGTCGATGTCTTTTGTATGAACTCCTAAGATTTCGTCCCTTACACAACCACCGACTTCAAATATTTTATGTTCCATTTTCCGTTATTTAATTATATTATAAATATAATACATTTTCACGGGATTTGAACTATAGTTTCACGTTTTTTTCAAAAAGTTATTAACAATTTTAAAACTCCACTTGGACTCCACCTTTCGGTTTGTAGGCGTGAGATTTGACGCCTCGTTGTTCGGTATTAACCTATCCAAGAGCTGGGTGGTAGGGGAATCGAACCCCTGATCGCATATCTCCGATTTACTCATCGTTGCTAGCATTAACTTCCAACCGTTAAGAAATATGCAGCCGTACCACTTGGCTAACCTCCCATATTTAATTTATACAGCTAAACCTTTACTAATTCTTTCGGTTATTTTTTCTTGCAAACCGATACATAATTCTTTAAACTTATCTTCTGATTCAAATGGCTTAACTGAATCTGCTTTTAGCAAATCACCTTTAAGATTTTTAATCATTAAACTTTCACCTGATAGCTCTACTATAAAATTACCTATTGTCTTTTTCATATTATGCGTTTATTAATTGTTTAGTTTTTTTCCAAGTTTTAATTAAGCTTAAGGCTTCATGTTCACTACAACCTAATTTACTTGCAATAAACTCAGAAAATTCTATATTAAAGTTTTTATGACTTTTAATATATTGGTTAAAATAAAATTGTATTTTGTTATTCATATAGTATAAATATAAACTATTTTATTGGGAATTGAACTATAAAATCTTGTTTTTTAATAGCCCATTATTCCAGCAAGAGCTAAAAGAAGTATACTCCCACCACCTAAAACTTTCCAATACCATTTTTCAACCCAATCATCTTCAAAAACAATAAGATGAAATAAAAAACTTAGCCCTATAATAAATAGGCATGCAAACATTTCCATTATTGGTCCCATTAGTAATTCATTTTATCTAACGTAGGTTCAGCTCCATTTAAAACTTGAACTAATATAGTTTTTAATTCTTCATATTCTGGGGCACCTTTATAAATTTTTTGAAAAACTTCAGTTCCTCTACCAAATTCAATTCTTCCAGTACTTGTAGATTTTGCAGCTCTACCAAACCAAGGGTTTCTTGATGGTTGGAATCTTGTAATTCCATACCACTGTCCACCTGTTACTTGTACCAATATGCCTTCAACCGAGGTGGTACTTTTTAACGGTTTCTCTTTAATAATTTCAATCATTTTTTTTAATTTAAGTTAAACTTCTAATACTAATTGATTATCTATGTGTACATCAAAAGGTAAGTAAGATTCTAACAATGAATCTTTATCATCCTTGTATTTTAGTACAGCCACTTCTTTAGCTTTAGCTTCTACTTCTATATCTACAGCAAAACCGTAGTCATCAATTTGTTCGTATACAAAATCTGCATGTGCTTGTGCTTTACAGCCTGGATCTTCGAATGTTCTTCGGCAAGATGAATAATGAAAAAGTGGTTTTACATTATGATATTCCCATGTTTCTTTTGCCATTATGAATGCATCCCTTTCGGATAATCCACCATCATTAAATCTGTGGTGGTGGAAGTCAAATGTAATAGGTACTCTTACCTCCGTAAAAATACCCCAATACAAATCTTTTACTGAATACATACTTCCTTTATCATCATTTTCTACAACTAACCTACTCTGAGCCGATACTGATAAATTTTTAAAATTATCAGACCATCTTTTTAATGTAGCCTTTTTATCGCCGTATACTCCATTGCAATGAATATTAATAGGATAATGATTAGATCTCTCTAATCCCATAAGATCCATTATTTCAGCAGTTTGATTTAATTCTTTGAGGGTTTTTGAAACAAGATCTGGATTAGGTGATCCTAGAACATTAAAAGGCCCTGGGTGAAAACTTAATCTTTGTCCATATTTCTTAGCCAAATTACCCGCACCCCTAAGCAATGTAGATATTTTTTGATAATCTGGTAAATCTTTAAGTTCATATTCAGACATCCAAGGAAACATATTAGAAGACATCCTGTAAACTTTAAATCCATTTTGTTCATTCCATTTAATAATCTCTACAAGATCTCTGATATTTTGTAAAGCAAGGCTACTTACATGAGGTAAACCTTTTTGTGCAAAGGTTGCCTTTCTGCATGTTCTATTAACTGTTATCTTTTTTGGTTGAAGATTTAGATTGATACAGCAATAACCTAATTGAGTACTTGGATTCATATGTTCTTATTTAATTTAAATATAACAAATAATTTGAACATCTGAAAGTAAATCATACTTAATTTGTATAACAACACCAAGATGTTAAAATAATCTTATCATCAGATATAGGCATACAGCCTTTATGAACATAAGGCCATGCAGCTGGATGAATTATTAACCTACCCTGCTTAGGTTTAACTTTAAAATAGTCAGCCTTATCTTTTTCTTTAAAATAAAATGCAGTTTCCCCACCTTCTTCTACATCATTAAGGTAAAGAATAAAAACAAATAATCGATTTGATGTATCTTTATTATAGTTTTCTAAATGCCAAGTATTAAAATGCCCTTCTTCTTTTTGATATTTTTGGATTTGAAATACTGGATAGTATGTTTGATTCATAATAACTGATGATGTATCAAATTCAGCCCAAGGAGAGAAGAACCGAAGATATCTGAGGTGATGTTCATTAAATCTGTTAGCTACGAGATTAGTTAATTCTCTATCATTATCATTGTCTCCTTTAATAATATCCCAATCTACTGATTTTTTATGCTCAGCTAATTCACCATAGCCGCCTTCCCAAGCCGCACCTGAATTTATTGCATTGGTGTGAGATTCAATTAATCTTAAACATTCTTCTTTTGTGAATGCATCATCAAAAATTCTTATACTATCTTTAAATTCCATTTATATCCATTTATTCTTTTTAAAATATAACCACATACCTACAACAGTGGCAGTAGTTAAACTAGCAAATACCCAAAACCCATTATCATCCGAGATTAAAGGTACATCATCAAAATTCATACCCCAAAGCCCAGTATAAAATGAAAGAGGTAAAAATATAGTAGACCATATTGTAAGAAGGTTTAATCTTCTATTCAATAAATCATTATTTTTCTTTTCAATCATTGATTCTAAAACCTCAAAAATCTGAATAAGATCTAAATGTTCTCCTTTTAAAAGTTTTCTTTTTAAGTTATAGAATTCTTTTGTGTTTATTGGATGACCTTCAAAAATAAGATCTTCATATTTTTCTAATTCCTTTTTTAATTCTTTTTCCATAAATCTAATGTCCATAATAGAGATTCAATAAAATATAAAAAACCAACAAGACCCATTCCATAATGAGTCCATGTTCCTTGGTGGCCGTAAGTAAAGTCTTGATAAATTGAAGGTATAGCCGATCCCATTATAGCAATACTAAAAATTATCTTTACCCACTTATTATCTAAAAATGTTTTTGGTTTTACAACCTGTCTCATTTGATCTTCCAACCAATCATAATCTTCATGCTTACGAGTGGCTAATAATCTAAATGATATCTTATCTGTTAGTTCTTTTATAGATCCCATACTGATTTTCTTTTTCTTTTTGCGAACTTTAACCTAATTAAGAATATTAATTTTTTAATTAGTTTCATTCTTTCTTAGTTCAATTATTTTTTCTTCTATCTTACTTGCCTCAAATGTTAATGTATCACTTAAGGTTCTATTTGATTTAGACGCAATAAATGCTTGCCCTAAAAGATCTTTATACTGAGCTTCTAATTTTTCTAATTCTGTTTTTCCTTTAAATATCTTTTTAATAAATTTAAGCATCTTCTAATTTTGTAAATTCATCTTGTGTTATTTCTACTTGTACCCATTCATGAAATTTTTCACTGATAGGTAAATAAGTATAGTATTTGGTAATGATTCCGCTTACGGCATCCTCCCTTCTAATCCAAATTAGTATTTTCATATTTTTTATTTTATTCGCAATCAGAACTTAATCTCCATAGGTGACTGAATTGACCATCCATAAAAAGTTTACCACCATCACATTCAAATGTAACTTCTGTAACTAATTCATTTCCAAAATGTAAATCAACTCTTAATGTGTCATTTTCAAATGTATATGGATTAGTGCCTGGAATAGCATCACTTGGATCTAATGAATTCCAATAAGTAGAATCACAATTAAATGTATTACAGTAATAAGTGTATCTTATACCATCAGCAAACTCATACATTGTATTTGCATCTGCTCTATTTTCACTAGGTGACCATAACCATTTGCCTTCTATGGTATAATAAGGTTCTGGTGTTGTTTCTATTGTTTCTTTTTCACAACTTATAAACGTTGCTACTGCTAATAATATTAATAATAATTTTTTCATTTTTCTTCTCTTTTTTAGTATTTTCATATTATATTTATTTTCCACCAATTACCTCGTCAATTATTCCATACTTAACAGCTTCTTCAGCATTCATCCAAAAATCTCTTGTTGCATCCTTTGCAACTTTATCTGCTCTTTTGCCGCAATATTTTCCTAAGAGAACAAATAGTTCTTTATTTACTTTTTGCCATTCTTTCCAATCAATTTCAGCATCTTGAATATTTCCTCTAAACCCACCTGAAGATTGATGTAACATTGTTTTAGAATGTTTTAAAGAACTTCTTTTACCTTTTGTTCCTGCTCCTAGTAAAACAGATCCCATTGAAGCAGCCATTCCAGTATTAACCGTTCTAATATCTGATTTAATATAATCCATAACATCTACCATTGAAAGTCCTGATTTAACCGAACCTCCTGGAGAATCAATATGCATTGTAATATCCTTTTTCTCCACACTATCCAAAAACATTAATTGAGCTTGGACAATTGTAGACATATTATCATTGACTGGCCCAGCCACCCATAGTAACCTATCCATCATTAACCTTGAAAATATATCAATTTGCGTGGCTCTCATTTCTCTCTCCTCTAAAATATAAGGAGTCATTGAGTTTTCAATATGCTTTTCATAATAGTCCAATGTTGATGAACTTACATTATGATCACTCATTGCATATTTTTGAAATTCTTTTCCGTAATTCATTATTCTTCTATATTAGTTATGTCAATTATTAATTCACCTTTAGTACTTTTAATATTAATTGTACCGCCTTCTTTTAATTCACCTTTAAGAATTAATTCTGACACTTTATTTTCAATTAATCTTTCAATAGTTCTACGTAAAGGTCTTGCACCATACTTAGGATCATATCCTTGATTAAGTATTACTGTTTTAGCTCCTTTTGATATTTTAAAAATATAATTACCTACCTCAGATAAATTAGATGCTAATTCTTTACATTCCTTTGTTAGGATATCCATTACATTATCTTCAGTTAATCTGTTGAATACTACAATCTCATCAATCCTATTTAAAAATTCTGGTGAAAATTTATTTTTAAGAGCTTTTCTTAAAATAGTTTTTTCTTCTTCAGCCTGATTAACAATTTTTGATGAACTTTCAAATCCAATACCTGAACCAAAATCTTGTAACTTTCTAGATCCTGTGTTTGATGTAAGTATTACTAAACAATTTCTAAAATCAACAGTTCTACCTAATGAATCAGTTAACTGCCCATCATCTAACATTTGTAGAAGTACATTAAATACCTCTGGATGAGCTTTCTCTATCTCGTCAAATAATATAACAGAATGTGGTTTTCTCTTCACCTGCTCTGTTAAAAATCCACCACCTTCAAATCCTACATATCCTGGAGGCGCTCCAATTAATTTAGAAATTGAATGAGGCTCCATGTATTCACTCATATCAACTCTAATTAATGATTCTTCACTATTAAATAAGTATTCTGTTAATTCTTTAGCCAATTGTGTTTTACCAACTCCAGTAGGACCTAAGAAAATAAAGTTACCCATTGTTCTGTTTCTTTTTCTAATACCTACTCGGTTTCTTTGAACAGTTACAGATATTTTATTCACTGCTTCATCTTGACCTATTACTTTTGATGATAAATGTTTATTAAGACCTAATAGGTTTTTATTTTCTTTATCAGATATTTTTTCAATAGGTACACCTGTAGATTTAGATACAACTTTTAGTACATCATCTTCAGTTATTTCTAATTGATTAACAGCCATCTGTTCTTTCCATTCAGCTAAGTCTCTTTTAATTCTATCTTTAAGTGTTAAACACGCATCTCGTTCTTTAGCTGCTACTTCATATAATTGTCTGGAAACTGCTTTTCTTTTTGCATGTTCTTTATCTAATAATCTTTCCTCTAATGCTTTAATCTTTTGAGGAATTTTCATATTAGTTAAATGCTTGTAAGATCCTACCTCATCTAAAATATCAACAGCTTTATCTGGAAAGTATCTATCCATAATATATCGGTCTGCTAATTTAACAATAAGATCAATTATTGAATCATCATATGAAACACTATGGTGTTCTTCATACTTATGCCTAATGTTAGAAAGTATTTCAATCGTTTCTTCTAATGATGGGGGATTAACTGTTACTTTTTGAAACCTTCTATCTAAAGCACCATCATCTTCAATGTTTTCTCTAAACTCATCAAAGGTTGTAGCTCCTATACACCTAATCTCTCCTCTTGCTAATGCTGGTTTAATTATATTAGATGCGTCTAAAGATCCCGTAGAACTACCTGCACCTACTAAGGTATGTAATTCATCAATGAATACGATAATATGTGGATTAAGAATTAATTCATCTACAATAGATTTCATTCTTTCCTCAAATTGACCTCTATATTTTGTACCTGCAACTATTGTAGATAATTCTAATGTATAAATAACCTTTCCTTGTAAAGATACTGGAACATTACCTTCTACCATTTTTAAAGCTAAACCTTCAACAATGGCGGTTTTACCAACACCTGGCTCTCCTACTAAAACTGGATTGTTTTTTCTACGTCTACCTAAGATTTGAATAACTCTTAAGATTTCATCTGTTCTTCCAATAACAGGATCTAACTTACCTTCACCTGCTAACTTACTTAAATTGGTACCGTAAGTATCTAAGATTAAAGTTTGCTTTTTAAATCTTTTCTTCTCTCTTTTTGGTTCTTCCTCTGGATATATTTCTCCCATAATTTATTTTAGTATAGTTTAATAATAACAAAAAATAACCTGAACTGAAAGTAGTTATTTAAGTATATTAATTATACTGAGAAATAAAAAATGGTTTAAGTTAAGACTTAATAGAAATACTTAATTCTGAAGTTCCTTTAATTAAGCGGTGAATTAAGCCTTTAGGTATATGAATGATCTTACCTGGTTCTATAGATTGTGGCAATTCATTATCAAACTGAAATTGCCAGTCGTTTTCATTTAAGGATTCAATGAAACGATCTTCATCGTCAGCGTGCCATTTATATAAATGATCAGGTGCTGCTTTGTCAAAATGTCTTAAGACAATATTAGAAGAATATGCTTCTTGTGTAAACGGTTTAGTTTGATCATCCATGTGTTCTATAACCTTTTCATTGGTTAATTCTTTACACTTGCATGATTTACATTTACAATCTTTCATTTATTATCCTTTTAAAGACTTTTGAAAATCTTCAGTATCAGGAATAAGATCTTCGGCACCTAATGCTTTAGCTCTTTTTGCAATAAACTTAGCAGCTCTTGCTTGGTCCTTTGCTCTACCATAAGCCATGATAGCATTTTTGAGATCTTCTAAATTAGCAATAGGAAAACTCCCATCAGCTAAAGCAAAACCTTTTGCTGCCATTTCTTTTCTTTGTTCTGTATCATATTTTTCAGAAACAAATTCACCGAATGTTTTGAAATTTTCCAATACTGATTCTTTCATTAATTCTACATACCTACTTCCTTTTTGAGAATATACTGAAGTAATTTTAAAATCACCTTTAACAGTCTTCCCTGTATCTTGTTTATAGTATTTAGGATAATAAGCTTTAAAGAAAAGATTAGGTTCAAGTTCTCCAAAGAAATGACTTGTTTTACCAACAAAGAATTTTGCCTTTGGGTATATCTTTAAAACTTCTTTTTTTGTTTCAGCATCATTTACTTTAGTATCATATGACTTAACAAATTTAGCTTCATTTACTTCAACAGATTCAAACTTTTTAATATTCTTCATAATTTTTTTAATATCTTTATCTCCTATTTTTGCATAAACTGCATTAGGAAATGAATTACCGATAGCAACATTTACAACTTCACCATTAGGTCTTACGACATAACTACCACCATCATATTTTTCACCATCCATTGATATTTCAAAACCGGCACCACGGCCTGCATCATATTCCATATCATGGACTTCTGCTTTAACTCTATCAGCTTTTGCAATTGCCTTTGCTATTAAATCCGCTACATTTTTTACTTCATCTTCAGAAAAATTAAATTTAGCTTCATTAATTACTGATTCTTTTACAAAATATTTTTTAAGATCATTTGGGTCTATTGAGTATTCTATTTCATCATCAGCTCCAAATATAATAGCTTCATCTCTTCCTACAGATCCAACTCTAAATGTCATACCTTTATCAATCTCCGTACCGTCTACATCATTTGTTACATCATAAACATCTCCACTAAACTTATCACTATCAACTTTAGATTTAATAAATTGACCTTCTCTAAATTTTTCATTAACATTTTCATTAGCAAAGTTATATTCCATATCCTCAGCCCAATCATCTACACTAAAAGTTCCATAATCTTTAAAGAATTTTTTAGCATTTCTTTTTGCCATTCTTTCAATTGATTTAACATAATCTTTCATCCATGACATTGGAAGTTTAACTTGTTTAGAAGCAGCATCAATATCTAACATAATTTCGCCATAAGGAGATGATCTTTTTTCATTCAGTTCAATAGCCCCTAATTTTTGATCATGCTTACTTATTGTCATTATTAACTTATCTAACTGATTTCCTATACTATTTAATGCGCGTGACCATTTAGGATCAGTAGCAGTAGCAGCTAAATCATTAATCTTATCCTCTAAACTTGCTAACTCAGTGCCTACTTCATCATATATAAGAGTTTCCTCTTCATTAAGAGATTCAGCTTTCATTTTTTGTTGCTTACTCATTTCTTTAGCCTTAGCCTTAAGTTCTTTAAACTCGTCTTTTACTTCAGTCCTAGCGCCCTTAACATATCTGTCTAAGCCCCAATTAAATGCAGCAGTAAATAACATATTAAAAGGTAAAGATCCAAACTTTTTACCATAAGTAGAATATTTTAACCAATCCAAAAAGCCTTGGGCCATTTGTTTAGATAATTTAATACCTTCAACTTCAGATGTATTACCTTTTATAACATCTTTAAGTAATCTATCAGCAGCAGCTCTTCGTTCTAATATAGAACCTACTGCTTCATCTATTCTTTTTAAATTTTTCATTACTTCTTTTTATTTTTGTCACACCAACCCAGGCATACCTTTTTAAATGTTAATGCATAAACTGTATCACAGATAATCTTTTTCATATTATTATTTATTTACCAAGGATTAGTACTTTTTAATCCTAACTGTTTTCCAAATAAGGAAGGTCCATAACATGCCCAAAAACCAGCTTTGCTAGGATCCATCTTTTTCTTTTGATCACATTGGTGTCTTGCCCAAAAACTAGCAGCTCTTCCTGGATCATCATTCTTAACAGCTAATTTAGGATCTCCCCATTCAATCTTCTTTGCAACAATCTTTCCTGTTTCTTTATCAGTTCTTCCACTATTACGATAAACAATAAATTTTCTATTACCGCCTCTTTCTGGTGAATCAAGTTTAACTTTTTTAGTTCTACCAGATTTACGATCTTTGTAAATTGCATCTTTACCTACCTCAAGATTTTTAGCCATCCAGCCACCTTTACCATTTAAAACAATATTTCCTTTATCCCAATATTGTTTCACTTCTTCAAATAATTTACTATGAGCATCAGATCCTAAACGAAAAACAGTATCATCTAACCCTAAACCATTATCTATATGGTATTTAAGTTCTTCCGATACTTTATCAAAATCTTTAAAATCCTTTACAAATTTCATTACTTAGGTAAGCCTGTTGTTTTTAATTTTTTATCCTCGCCTTTTTTAATTACTTCTTTAGCAATATCGGCATCAGCTCCAAACTTTCCTTTAGGTCCATTCTTTTTTGGATTATCTAATGGTCTACCCCAAGTACCAGGTGCTTTAGTTAAAAATGAATTAACTCTCGCATAACCCCATTGTTCTTGTCCAGCACCAGGCCTATGTCCACTTTTCCATGCAGCCATACCTCTTCTCATTACTAATCTTAATAAGGGTAATGATACGCCGGTTTGTTCTGATTTCTTTTTAAGGCCAGTTTCTATTCCCTTTCCTTTAATAGGACTTCTATCTCCACCTGCTTTTTCTTCAAGGCTTTCACCTAAACCTTCTTCATATAATGATTTTAACCAAGAATCCATATCTTTATTAGGTTTAACCTTATCGCTAAACTCTTCATAAAACATTTTTCTAAATTGATTAAAGTTTTTAGCCTCTTCCATCATTACATGCAATTCACTCATTACACTTTCATTGGTAACCATTTCTTCTAAGGCTTCATCAGCATATAAATCATCAAATGCTTTAGTGTGTTTAGATTTCTTTAAAAGTTTTTTGCCTTTAGTATCACCTGGCATTTCTTTATAAGCATCTGGATCATCATCAGACATCTGAGATTGCTTTTTCATTTGATCCACCTTTTGGCGAGCGGTTGATATAGAAATACCTTTATAATATCCATCACCTTCAATTTTATCTTCAAAGGATTCTTTTTCCTTTTTCTTTTCAAATAAAAATTCTGTATATTTTTTAATAAATTCCATTATGCCATTCTGTGTTTTTCAATTCTAGCCATGATCTTATCTTTTTTAGCTTTTAGCTTAGCGTATTCTTTTTCTTGCTTCATCATGGTAGTACCGTACTTATCTGCAATTTCACCACCTTCTGGTTCAGCCTCTTGTTCCATGTCTCTGAGTGTTTGGGCCATTTCATCACCTAAATCTTTGATTTGTTGATCCACATCCATTCTTGCATCTAATAAATCCATATACTTATCAAAACTTAACCTACGTGATTTTACTTTAGGAAGCTTCAATTTAGGAAGGTCTCTTCTTGTTGCTCTAAATGCTATAAGCACAGGATCATTAACATCTGTAGCTTCATTCATAATAGTTTTAGCTAACTTTTTTACTTGTGCCGTTGATCTTATACCATAACGAGACAGCATTTCTTCATTACCGAATTCGTCAATAAATTCTATCATGTCCTTTACTGTACCTTTATCTTCAATGCCTTGAAACATATCCATTGTTTCTTGATCAGTTCCAAATATCTTTTCTAAATTATTATAAGCATCTGTTACTGATTCAACTACAGATTCACTGAATAATCTTTCACCAGTTTTAGATTCAATATGTACGGTTGCTTTAGGATATTCTTTCTTTAATTGATTAAATGCAGCAGGAACTATTTGAGGAGTTCCAACTAATTCTTGTTTAACTACTTTACCATTTTCAATTACAACAAGAGTTACTGGGTAACTTCCTTTCTTTGCAGCGTTATGAATCTTAGATAGTTTAGCTTCATTGACTGATTCTTTAACTGCTTTAATATTTTTAAATTCAGAATATTTACTTATATGTTTCATAATTACCAGCCGTAATTTTTATTCTTTACTTTCTTAGCATAATCAGTAAGTCTTTTGGCATAAGCCTTTACTTCTCTACCATAATAGTTATCTTCTCTACCTTCAGCTCTTGCTTCTTTATCTTGTCTTTCATAATCCTTATACCTTTGGTAGTCATCTAACATACTTCGGATAGCACTTGCACCGTCTTTAATTGATACATCTCTACCTCTAGGACTTTTACCGATAACAAAGTTTCCGTATTGATCCATTTCACCCCTATCTAAAGCGTCAGATATATGTTGATTTAACATTTCAATTGAATCTCTAACTGCTTTATCAATATCAGTCATTGCTGCTTTATCTTGTAAGATAGCAGTATACCTTTTACGGTTTTCATCTTTAATTTCTTTAGCAGTTTTTAGTGCAGTTGCACCAGCTTTAGAATTTGCACGATCTGATTGCAATCCACTTACATCATATTTGTCTCTTAAACTATTTAAATCTAAAACATATACACGAGTAGCAGCATCAATAAGATTCTTTCTTGTTACTTTAGGAGCAGGAGCACCATCCCATCCATTATATAGTGAACGAGTATCATAATCTTTTGCAAGAACTCCATATCTATCCTCAGCACCTTTTCTGTGTCGGCTATAAGTTGATCCTCTGTCCATTGCAAACCCAGACCACATACCAACTCCACCTCTAACAACAGAAAGTACAATTCCATATTTAGAAATGTTGTTTAATGATAAATCACCTGGTAAATATTTTTTATTTGCTTTTGCCCATTTGATAAAGCCTTTATCATCATCAACAAAGAATCCTACTTTATTAGGATCTTTAGCATCAGGGCCTTTCCAATAAGCTTCTGGTGTAGTTGTAGTAAAATCAGCATCTGAAATTTTATCAATAGCAAGTTTAGCAAATTTTTGCATGTCTTTTGCTAAGTTACCTCTCCATCTTGATTTTAATCCATCTTGAGAAGCAAAATCTCTAAGAATAGATGAACTAAATCTTTCGGTAATTAAATCAATTTGTAGAGACTCTTTAAATAATTTATAGTCTTTAATATGTTCCATGTTAAATAGTTTGTTTTCTTTATTTATTCAACAAGGAAGAAGTTATTTTCGGATATCCTCTACTCCTAAATACTGTTGAATTAATTTTGTTATTTCTGTGTCTTGTTTGACTGTTCCAAATTGAATCCAATCATCATCAGAAATAACAGAACCGACCTTAGATGCTAGGCCGGTTTCTGTTATGAGGGCATCTACTTTATGAGTATACCATTCTCTTATTCTTGATACTCCACCGTTTTCATATAACCTAATTACTTGTTCATTCGTAATATGTCTTTTGTGGAATCCCATACTTAAACTGTTTCTACAACTGGATCAACTTCATCCATTAAATTATTCAGTTCTTCTTCAGCTTTATTGTATTCATCAATTGGTACATCAAGAATAACATCTGGATGATTAACTTCTTGATCTAATTCAGCCATTTTTGCATGGTTATCTCTAAGAGCTTGGTTATCTTCATGAACCTTTCCAACAACCTTAGAAAGATCTGCACCAAATGCAGCCATCATTTCTACAAAATCACGAGCAGCAAAGAACCCTTTACCTTTCATTGATGTAATCATTGTCCAAAAGATAGTAATACTCGTACCTCTTAATTTAATAATACCATCCCAGTCTTTTTCTCTCGTTACTGGTTGCTGTTCTTTTAAGTTAGAATATAACATGATCAAACCTGTTGCAGTTGTATGACCCCAATCAGCTTCTTTTTCTAAAAACTTTAATACTTGCTTATAAAGTTTTACAGAACCAAAAGGAATATCATATTCATTTTTCTGAAGAGCTCTAAGTAAGTCTTCATTTGTTTTTAATGCAGCTTTTTTATCTGCAATAATTTCACTCATCTTACGAGGATTCTCGTTAACGATTTCATTAGGATCGGTTACAACACCACCTTGTGCAGTAGGATCCATTTTAACTGTTTTTGCCATCTTTATCTGTTTTTGTTTTAGTTTTCGGCGTTGCTGCCTGAAATTCTTTATTTATATTTCCACATTTGCTACATTCCATTGTATCAAGTGGTAATAATCTGTCTTGGCCATCAGGTGAAATAAACCTACTCACCTTTCTTAAAAAGTAAGCCGGTCTAAATACATTATGACCACATTCATCACACACTATTTCTAATGTTGAATCTAAATCAATATTCATTTGTTTACCTTCCATTGCCATTATTTAATTATATGGATTTTTCTTTAATTGTTTTAACTTTATTAATTTCATTTAACTTATATTCAGAATCAATCCATCCGCTATCTACAAAATCCCAAAGACTTAATTGCGGTACTGTAGGATGAGGTTGAGTTTTAGCCCATCTCCTTGCTTTTACAAATTCTTCTGGTGACCAACCAAAAGTGCCTTCGTGTTTAGGTAAAAAGAATCCTCTAATTTTTTGATATAATTTAAACATAACTTATTTATTATTATATTGATTTATCATCTTTTGTTTACAATCTCTAATGCTTTTCTCAAATCTTCTTTAGTGTCTACCCCTAATGACTTGTATGATGTCCAACCTGTTACTATAGATATATTATTGTCCATCCAAGTTAGTTGTTCTAGTGAGTCTCTAACAGAGCTTTCCGAAGGTTCTAGTGTTGATATCTTTTCTAATGTTTTAGAACTATAACCATAAATTCCAATATGTTTAAATGTAAAATTGGTTTTCATATACATTGAACTTCTCGTAAACATTCCAACTTCGCCTACAGCATTACTTATAGCTTTAACAACATTAGGATCTCTTTCTTCTCCTTCGTCTAAATTAGTAGTCATAGTAACTATCTTGTTTGGATGATCATGTAAAAGTTTTATTACCTCATCTATATCAGAAGGATTAATAAAAGGTTCATCACCCTGAACATTTATAATATAATCTGCTTTTAAAAATCCTTGAGCTGCAATTACTCTTTCAGTTCCAGTATCACAAACATCTGTCATAATTGCCTTTGCACCAAAATCAGTCACAGTATCAAATATTCTTTTATCATCAGTCGCAATAATCACTTCATCAGCTAATGATTCTTTAGCCCTTTCCCAAGTATGTTCTATCATTGTTTTATCACCTATAAGCATTAAAGGTTTCCCTGGTAGCCTTGTTGATTGCCATCTTGCTGGTATAACTATTACTGTTTTCATAATTTATTCATTTCTTTATATTCATCATTCCAATATTCTTTAACATAATCCTTAAAAGATGATTCAATTTGATCATTTAAGTATAAGAATCCATAAAATTTAGTATTATCTAAATATTGAGGTATTCCTTTTTTTCTAAAGTTATGAGATAGAATAGCATATTCATATCTTTCACTATCATCATCATAAGTAACTTCCTTTAAAATTTCTTTATTTAAAAAATATGTACAATGAATTGTATTTACATCAATAAGACCTTTGATTTCCTGCGACCATATAGAATGATAAAAATCATTATCTTGGTAATAACCTAATTCACATGTTTTATTATGAAAATTAGAGTACCAATGATTTTTAGTCAATTTTAACATTGGTCCTATACAATTTAATCTTTTATTTTTATACAGACTTTCTAAAGTATTGGAGGTTATAAAATTATCACAATCAACTACAAAATAATGAGCATTTAATTTTATGGCATAATTTATTGATTCTTGTCTTAGTTTTCCTAATATTTTAAACCTTTCAGAATTCCATTCATGTTCATCATATTTTTTTAATTCTTCAGTTATAGATGAATTATCATAATAAATAGATGCATATTCTTTATGATAAGTTTTTACAAAATTATCTAAAATGCTTTGTGTATTATCCTTGTTATCATTAGTTCTTATGTAAAGATGTATCTTCTTTTTATCATAAGTCTGATTTAAAATACAGTTTAAATAAAAATCTAAACAATATTCTTTATCCTTAGCTAATATGGCAATAACAATTTCTTCCATTAATTATCTAATTGATAGTCGCTAGGTGGCAGTTCATTTAATAAACTTCCTTTTGGATATTGTGATTCTTCTTTACTCTTTTGCCCTAAATAACCACTATGGTGTCTTTTTGAATATTCTAATTTTGTAAATCCTATCTTTTTCATTAATTCAACAACTAGGATATCACCTATCACTGTCATGAGTGTAGTAGATATTGTCGGTGTTAAACCTAATGGGCATATTTCTTCAGCATCACCAGTATGTAAAATAATATCTGATTTGCTAGCAAGTGGACTGTCTATTTTACCAGTGATGCAAATAATATTAATATCAGAATACATATTTTTTGAAAGTTCAATTAATTCTAAAATTTCCCTAGTCTTACCAGAATTAGAAAGTAAAATAAGTACATCATTTCTTTGAAGTATTCCTAAATCTCCATGCTGAGCTTCACTAGGATGGAGGTACACCGCAGGAGTTCCAGTAGAACTAAATGTTGTTGCAATATTTAATGCAATTTGGCCAGCCTTTCCCATACCTGATAATACCACTTTACCACAAGGGCTAAGAGATGAGTGTACTTTATTTTGAATTCTATTTACTGCCATTTCAAACGAAGAAGTAATTGGAATATTACTGATTGCTTCGATTTCAGCTTTAATTAATTTATTAATTGAGTCTTTCATATTATTGAATTGTTTTACATTTATTAAATACAGGAAATTCAGTTAAGTCTTTATATCCGTTGTATTCTTCTTGATCTTTATTTACTTCTGGTAAAATTTGCATTAGGCATAACCCTTGTGCAGCTTCTTGTGGAGTCATATACATATTCCAACCTAAAGTTTCTATATTGTCTTCTTTATAAAATTTTTCACTCCTACCTTCATACCTAGCCTTTTTAAACCATTCATATGCTTCCTTATCATTTGTGAGAATAGCACCACCTTTACCTATATTAAGTATTTTTTTAATATGAAAGGAAAGACACATAAAAGAATCTTTTATATACATATCTTTAGTGAATCTTTTTGCTGCATCATAAATAGGATATGGCTTAAGCTGATATATTCCTTGCCATGAGTTAGTTTTAAATGACTTATCAAATACAACTTCACCACCTGCCTGCATTATACTCATAGGTACTGAAAGGTATGTTTGTGAAGGTATAGTAACCTTTTTTACTTTTAAGTACGTACTTACTAAAAATAATGCATTTGTGCAACTATCAACTGACACTGCATATTTAGAACCGGCATAAGAAGCCAGTTCTTCTTCAAACATTTGAACAATTTTAAAAGGATTATGTTTATTAATTGGCATGGTTTTTATATTAAAGTTAAATGCATAGTTGCTACAGGATTATAAGGTTTAAAACCAGCTTTATTCATTGATCTATTAACTGGAAAATTATTTACAATAACATTATGTTCACACCAATCTAAACCTTTACTTTTAGACCAATCTAAACCTGCTTGTAATATACTAGGAAAAACGGATTTGCCTCTATGTAATGGATCTACTGCTCCCATACCACCAGCTGCGTATTTAAAGGAACCTTCTTCATATATTTTAAAAGATAAGTATCCTATAGGTTTATCATTTTTACATGCTACAATAATTTTATCCGCAACTTCTTTTTTAGTACATGTGTTATAAGCCCAGTCTTCATAAACCTCTAAACACCTTTCTTTATCTAATTTATTATTTTTAAAATAATGACCGTAATTATTAAAAGAATCTTTAGCCATTTGTACAAGTATAGGTATATCGGATTTTTTAAAATCCCTAAGTTTTAAAGAAGTAGGTTTACTAATATAATTTTTTAAATTATGCTTATAAGTTATCTGAGTATCTTTAAGTCTAAATCCAATACTTTCTAATTTATTAATTAGTTCTATATCTTCTAAATTAACACGAGCTATTACTAACCCATAATCATTAGTTAATTTTACAACCTTTTCAGTACTTAAGTTTCTAAATATTTCTCCGTCTGTTTTAGCTACCTTAAAACCAAATCTATTTGAATCTATTTTACTTTCTTTCATAATATTCTTTATAGCTTTTAGGTGGTATATTTAAATATCCTAATCTCTTTTTTGCCTTATTATTTAAATTAACATTACCTAACATTGTAGGGATATCCATTCTTTGTTTACAAAAAGGTTTTGTCATAACAATAGTAAATGCATCTCTCCATTCATTCGTTTTATTAGATCCGCCAGCATGCCAAATTTTAGGATTCCAATATAAAATAGATCCTGCCTTTGCAACTAATCTTTTAGCATTTTTATAAAAATCTGTAGGTTCAGTATTTAGCTTATGTGATTCAGGTAAAAACCAAGTAGCACCATTCTCTTCTGTAAAATCGTCTAAGATAATTAAAGATAGCATTCTCATAGGATAATAATGAGGATAATCTGTAGGTACATCAATATGAATTCTTTTAGAATAATTTGATTTATTTGGTGGCATTGATGAAGATGTATTAGAATACAATATACAATCCTTTCCTAATATTAATTCAAAAGGTTTAAAAATAGAATCATTTTCAAAAATCTTTAAAAAATTACCACCATATTTAGCACAGCATAATACCATTCCATAATCTTTATAATCTTTAGATCCATGATATTCTTCTTCTTTCTTTGTGGCATTTTTTAATTCACGTTTTAATTCTTTAACCAAATCTAAACTTAGTGCATCTTTAACTAAAACCATACCTTCCTTTCTATATTTAGAAACAAAATTATCCATACACTTTTTCATTTAAATAATAATCTAAATACAGCCATTTATCATCAGTAAGAGTATGAGAGTCAATAGCTGGTTGAACAGTTCCAATTTTTTCAGCTTCCTTTTTTATTATTTCAGCACAATGATCATTATTTTGAAATGTTATCATTCCTTTAAATAACTCAGTATAAAAACCAGAATTCATTATTGTTCTTCTTCCCATTAAACCTAACTCTCTGTTAGTTGACATTCCTGAGTCAGGATATCTAAAATTAAGATTAATAAAACACTTATCATAAAAATTTTCCTTTAACCACTTAATGTCTTTATATTGCTCAAAGCTACTAAAGTATGTTGTGATTATTTCATATCCACATTTATCTTCAATTTCTTTTATAAAATCTGGATGTTTTCCATCACCACAGTCTATCCCAGAATAATAATAAACTTTATCACCTAATACATTAGGCTTAAACATACTAAAGTCTTTAATTTCAATTAAATCCTGTTTAAGTATAATTCCAGGAGGTACATCAAATTTATTCTGAGCAGTAAGTATAGCAGTATTAGACTTATTAGATATTAAATCCCAATCTACATTATCAGTAGGTCCTGCTGTAATAATAACTTTAAATCCTCTGTGTTTTTGGATGGCATCAAAATTACTCTTACACCCAAAAAATAAAGAAGGTTCATCAAGTGAAGTATAATCAGTTAAACTCCATCTTTTAACAAAAGCATCTTTAAAGTATTTTAGTTGAGGAGCAACTCTACACTGTGTTATTCTTTTTCTCATTAAAAGGCTGATGTATTTATTATTATATGTAATTCTATTCATTTGTTTACCTTTTAAATGGGCAAGCATCATACAGCAAATCTAAATCTATCTCTATTTTGTAATCTTTAATTTTAGGATCTTTTACTATGTCGGCTAATTTACTTTTAGCTGTTACTTTAATAGGTTTTGTATCAGCCCTTTTCACTGATAAAAAATAATCTCTAAATTTAAAACCATCACCATACACTTTATCTGATAATTCTATCCAATAAGAAGGTATCCCATAAGAATCACCACAAACTATTCCATGTAATGAACTAGATAATATTACCTCGCATTTATTTACTTCATCTACAAAAGTATTAGTGTTAGTAGCTGTTGGGTGTATAACATTTACTGATTTATCTTTCTTTAATTGCTCTACCCATTCAGTATGATAATCTACATAGTGTGGAACAATACCATACTTATATTCTTTTAAAACATTAGGTTTATAAAATTTAGAATAAAGTAAAGCAGGATCTCCATAAATTTCCGGACATTCTATATTATGACTAAGTAGTATATTTCTTGTTAAGGGTCCTCTAACTGCATGTATTTTATTAGGTATATGTTTTAAACTAGCAGCAGAACTTATAAATCCTGTACCCCAAACTTCATAATTATCAGAACCTGGTGATTGTAAAATGCTTCCTATACAATAATACCTAAATATTGAATTAGCTTCACTCGTATCTATTACATTAACTTTTCTTCCAGATATAGCTTCACATAAATCTTTATTTAATTCATCTCCCCAATTTCCGCTACCGCTCCAATAACATATATTAAGATCCTTCATTATAGGCATCTATTAATTCTTTAAAAAACCATTCACCAATTTTATCTTGGCTCAATTTATCTTCCCATAGATTCAAACAATTAGTCTTTATCTCTTGCATTTTTGCAGGATCTTTTAATAACTCTTTGGCAACATCCACAAAGTTTTTTGGATTCTTTTCAAATATACAATGAACACCATCTTCAAGTACAACATTATTACATAAAGGATAATCTTTTCCTAATGGTTCAGTTATCATAATGACACCTTCTTGTATAAATTCACCTATCTTCCATCCTAAATACGAAGATGCACTCCAAATAAACCCAAGCTTTGTATCTTTTAAAGAATTAGCATAAACATCCCTAGGCTTCATATGAACTACTGTATTATAGCCTTCTGTTGCCATACTGCGAGCCCCATTCATAAGTGTTAATCTAGCATTACTCCATGCTGGCCAATCCTTTGGATCTGGTGGTGTACCTGAATTGGTATGTCTCATTGTTGCCTGAACATCAATAGGTCTATTTCTAGTTAATAAATCGTGCTTATTCCATTTATAATTAATTCCACCATTTCCTTCTACTGAAGTCCATGATCTCCATAATCCACAAGGAATAATTCTATCTAAGTATTTACTATCAATAGGAAGTTTTGTATAATCAATAATGTTAGGACTATAATGATATTTAAAAATCTTTTGATAATCATTAGCATTCATATGTTTAATATGTTGATCAACAAAATGGAATGCATCTTCATATACAATATACCCTATCGGTTTATCATTAACATATAGAGAATTGGCTTGAATAGAATCATCCTGGATTAAAATAAATCCTAAACGATCTGCAACATGCCTTAGTGCATCACGGAGTGCAAATGTATAGTGAAAATCAAAGTTAGCTCTTATTGTATACATATTTATTTTTATTTTATATTGAAAGTGGCCTACTCATATTTGATGATTCAGCTATTATTTCATTGTAATTTTTAAAAGTTAGTGGTTGGTCATTATGAAAAAGCTTTGGCGTTGGTTTATTTTGACTATAAGTTTCTAATTGAAAAACATAATTATAGTTAGGATTTGTCATATTAAGATATTCTTTACATTTAGATGATAATGCCGTATCATTAAATCCTATTGTTTTTTCTTCATTTCTAATATGATTTATAATATCTTGCTCCGATTCATAAGATAGTGCTGATGGCGTACCACCATTCCATATAGTTTTAATGCCACGAATACCAAGACTTTGTACAGTATCAGATAAACCATCAAATCTAGTTAACCTTACACCAACAAATACCTTTTTGTAAACTTCTTTTAATTGATCTTTCGTATAACTGGTAAAAGGAGGAATTGAAGAAGAGTATCTTGTATAAATTACATTAAGATGTGGAAAATTATCTTTTATTAATCTTGGAAGAATATGATAGCCATAAAAATTATCACCTTTAGTAGATCCATAAAAATATACACTCTTACCTTTGGGGTATGACTGAACATTTTTAGTATTACTAACATTCCAAGGAAATTCTACATAATTAAGACCTAAATTATCTAAGTAAATGCTTATTAATTTAGAAGTAGATATAAAATAAAAATCTTTTTTGTTTTTAACCCATTCTAAATTATTTTGAATTGGCCTTATGTCATTATTAATAATCATAACGGCTGGACCTTTATGTTTCAGTATTACATGTTCAAGACACTGTGTAGAATAGAAAAAGGTTGGGGCATTTACATCTGAATACGGTTTTAAGAAACTATTAAAAAGAGAACCATCTTCATGAAAATGTTTAAAAATTTCAGGAATAAAATACTGTGTTATCATCTATGTAAAAATTTGATGTCTTTTTGGTTTAAAATCAGGATTGTGTGTTATCCAATTTAAATGAGCAAATTCATCTTTCATAAACATGTGCCTAGACTGTAATCCTGACCATGCATCTAATATACTTCCTACATCAATTGCTACCTTTCCTAATTCCTTAGCTGCCCAAGGAATAAGACTCTTAACACCATACCCTCCACCAAATAAAACAATTTTAGCTGGAGTACTTTCCATATCTTTTTTAACTGCTTCTCTTATGTCAGCATGGTAACTTTCCTTTCCACTTATATCTGTATAATATACATCTACACCTAATATCTCTTCAATTTTACCAGCCTTAAATCTATCTACATTAGGAGTAACAAAATGAACAGCATTACCTTGTATAATTGATTTAAATGATTCTAAACTACCGAACATTTTATCACGAGGAAATAAACTACTGATTGTTTTAAGCCTAGTTACATCAATACCATACCTATTTAAAGTTATATCATTAATTGTATAATAATTAGGATTTCTTCCTGGGACTGTTAAACCAACATAATCTGATTCTTTAATTGAATAAGATATAATATCTCTAGCTAAACCTCTCCATGCTAACGATGATTCATCAGTTAGATAACATTCACATGTTTTTGGTTTTAAACTGTTAGGATTATCAGGTTTATGAGTTGGGCATTTCCAAATGTTCTCTCTCCACTGAATTAAACAAAGTGAATGATGGTGAGTTACTAATTGGCCTGGTATTCCTTTAGGAAAGTCATCAACAGATTTTAGTATATGCATTTCACCATCTCCGCATCTAACTACACTTAGTGGGTGGCCATATTTTACGGCTTTTCTCATTGCTTGAATTAATTCTAAGTCTGAAGTATTTTGTGTTATTGCTTTCATTATCCCTGGTTTACATTACTTTTAAATCTTCTACTTGCTTGAAAATGTTCTATCACAGGAACTACATTAGGATACATACCTCTCATACTATCAAATATCATTGTATACTCTGGAGGTAAATTTTTATAAGTAAAATCTGGATCTGATTTCATTTGATTAATAACTGTATCTAAATTCCATTGTTCCATTCTTGAAGATTCATTTCCTTCTTGTACATTTATATCTCTCCATAATTCACAGATGCGCTTTGTCCTTTCATTATTTTCCATATAAATAGTACCACTTAAACATTCATTTTGCCTCCATCTAAAATCTTGCCATCTTACAGCAATATCACAGTTATAATTTTTAAATAAATCTGGACTCTTATGAACTACCGCATCACAGTCCACATATAGTAATCTGTGATTAGGCCATTTAATTAACATATCTAACATGAAGCCGGCTTTAAATCTAGTATTTGCTTGCCAGCTTCCTAAAGTTTTAACTCCACTGATATCATGATTAAGACCTAATTTATTTAAAGACTGTATTAGGTTTTGTGCTTCTTCCTCATACGGTGTGTTAACTGTATAATAACCTACCACCATTAGATTTCTTAATGAACCATTATCATTAGGAATATATGGAGTCGATGATTCTGTATATTCGCTAACAATATCATTAAATGATTCTGTTTTAATATATGGAGAATCAGTTAAAATACTTGATGAAGAAAGATTTATAATTTCTTGATTTCCTTTATAATCTTGCAAAGATCTAATTAAAGTTTCAGCATAACCATCTACACGACCTCTAAATGATTTTTGATCAATCTCTCTGTATGATTGATGAAAGTGAGTTTGGCCTTCACTCTTTAAATCAAATCCTAATAAGTATATTTTTTTATAACCTAATAATAGAGCTAATTGGATAGCGCAATGGCCACTATTATTTCCATGAGAAAAAGATTGAATATCAGATCCAAACCCTTCTGTGTGGTAAGAAGGAATAACTCCAGTATATTTGTAAAGATCAGAGTAAACAAAATTTCTACGAGTATCTACAATCTGCCCATTTACAAAACTCATATAGGAATGTTCCATATTAGCTATAAAAAATGTATGTGCTGTTTTTTGTTTGATTTCATCAATAGGTAATGATGCTTTAATAAAGTAAGAATAATCTGTAGTTATAAAATAAGTAGGATTAGAAATATATTCTACTGCCTTATTAACTGCAATAGTATCAAAACCATTTAATTGTGAAAAATCAAATCCATTTAATGAAGGACCGCCACCTATAATAAAACAAAAATCATTGTTACCTTTAGGAAGAGTACTATCAAAAAATTTAATAGGAGGAGCAACCGGAGCCGGAGCCGGTGTAGGTTTTTTAGGTACTGGTACACTTCTATTGAAATTCCTATTCTTATTTTTAGAAGCAACATGATATCTAGGATTACTTATTCTATCCTTTTGATCTGGTCTAACGGTTATTCTAGGAAAGTTCTTTTCCTTATTCCCATAGGATTCTGGCTCTGATATAATCCTCTTAATTCTTCCTCTCCTTGGCATTATCTTTTAATTTTTTTAAATGTATATTTGTTTACCCTTTGATTATTTATTATTGGCATATTATGCCTAGTGTTAAGTGCTGATGGACCGTTACCACCAATCATCCCAAACAATTTTGTTTTATCAGAATCTTTAGTTTTTTCAAAATACTTAAGCTCTTTTATTCCATGATGATCAGGTACATAAGTATGGCCAAATTGATTTCTTTGTTTAGTAGAACTTTCAAAAAAGTCAAATCCAATTAAATCTAACCTACGAAAATCTATATACTTATTAAAGAAATTATATGTGGCAATACCAGTTGAAGGTTTAAATCCTCCTAGTTCATTTTTAAGAATATCGTAAGCAACATCCTCTACTTTATAACAATTTTCAAAAAGTAATTCTTCACTATGTTTTACTGGACTAAGTATATAATTAAGTGAATTTTCTCTAATGATATTAGCTGCACCTACAGCTGATTTAATTCCAATTGATAAAATGTTGGTTCGTGATCCAATATGAGCAGCATAAAATTCGCTATCATTTTGATAACCACGGTTAATTCTAACCACAACTTCATACCTATCTATAAGATCTCTATATCGCCCATTTAAAAGCCTTGAAGAATTTCCTACAATTATAATACTCTTACCTCTACAATAATTCTGTAGATCTCTCAGTGTTGCCATTTAGTTAATATTTGTATTATATATTAAAACTAGAAAGGGACCCATTTCTGGATCCCTTTCTTATAAAATGGGAAGCAAATTACTCTCCAACTTTAGTCATTACTGGCTCTGCTGGAGCATCTTCATTTACAACAGGATCCGCATCAGTTCCTTGCTCTTCAGCAGGAGTTGGTGGAACGAATACTTTAATTGCTTTTGAAATTAATTCAGCATCCTCGATTGTATATGCACCTTTACCTTGTGCAATCCTAACAGCTTGAATTAAAACATTTAATGCTTGCTGACCGTTAAGCTCTTCTGGAGCTACTTGCGGATTTTCTTGAGTGTTTTCTTCTTTGTTCATGTTAACGTTAATTTTTAAATATATTTAATATTTATATACACTATCTATTAATTTGTTTTACTTTACATCAATAAAATTTTCAGTTTCTTCTTTTATTGGTAAATTTAAACTTAACACTCCATTTTCTACTTTTGCTTTAATCTTTTTAGTATTAACTTCCTCAGGTAAAGTAAAGCGTTTATCAAAAGTTCCTAACCAAACATTGTCTTCATTTGAGGAAGCAATACTTAATTCACCTTTAATCATTTTAACTTTTAAATCTTCTTTAGTTAATCCAGGTATAGCGATTTCCAATACCCAGTTTTTATCTTCTTTTATACAATGCCAACCTTTTGAAGGTTTTGTAAAAAAGTTTTCAAAATCATCCCAGAAAGGATCCTTTAAAATTGTATCAATATTATCATTGATTTTTTTTGCTTGTGTAATTGGCCTAAAGCCATTTAAAATTGTATACATTTGTTTTTCTTATTTTTAATTTTAAACAAGGATTATTCCTTATTTTAATTAATATACTGAAAAAACCGTGCCAGAGTGATATTTCTGACATAATGTCCACTTTTTCTTTTTCTCTATGTCAGGATGTCCGTTTCTTACCTCCATGATACTCATATCCATGACCTTCTGTAATTAAAGTTTGATTTACATCCCATTGCTTTCCTTCTACATCCATAATAAAAATCTGACCTAATACTCTACCATATTTACCTACACCCTGGGACTTGATTCTAAAAAATCCTGGTTTACTACTGACTTCATTTAATAAGACCTTTAATCTCTCTTTAGCTGCTAATCCTTTTTTCTTTACTTCGAGATCACGTGTACGACTTTCCCATGCATCCATTCCAACAAATCGGATTCTCTTTTTTACCCAAATATCAAAACCTACATCAATAAGAGCATCAATAGTATCACCGTCAACGACTCTTTCTAATTTGCCTCTATAAATATACTTATCCATTCCTTTTATTTTGTTAAAAGAACATTAAGTGCTAAAACAACAATACCTGAAATTAATAATTTCATTACAGGATCATGCTCTCCACTTACAACTTCTGTCTTTGGTTTACAGCAATCATCTGTTGCAGGTTTACTAGAACCACATCCAAATAATAATATTGAACTTAATGATAATGCAATCATTTTCTTTTTCATAATTTCCGTTTTATTTTATAAGGATACTAACATATCCATCAATTCAGGTTGAGGAAACATATCTACTTTATCTTTACGAACATTAGTATGAGTCCATACACCTTTTAATTTACCAGCCTTAACATCTGGAATATATTCAAATGCATCAGCTCCAATTGATTTTATTAGTTTTGGTAATCCTTCACAAATATCAATTCCATCTCTTTCACCTATCCATAAGATCCAATCTCTTAATACTTCTATTTGTTTATCAGAATATCTTTGCCATGTTTTATATCCTCTAAAAGGTTTATCTAATGTAATGATTTGAGATTCAGCTGCTCTTGTACCTGCATAAGTTTTTCCATCTTTAATCCAGCCAAAATTATTTACTTCAATTCCTACTGAATGTTGATGCATATGACTTCTACCAGTTCCTAAGTGCCAGCCCCAACCGCCTTCAGGTGTACATTGAACTAAAACACCATCATATTTATTATCATTACCTTTTATGGATTGCCCTCCTAATACAAATTCAGTTGCAACCTTTCCTCTGCTATCTCTACTCCAATGATCAACAGTATTAAAAGGATTATGCCAACCTGCTGTATGATGTAAAAAGATATATTCTGGTTTACTACCTGTCATATATTCATGAGGAGGTAACATATGACGATGAACAGTTAACCCGTTTGGTGTTTGGTATGTAGCTTCTTCAACATCAGTAGAAGCAAGACCCATAGCATCCCAAGTGGCAGGACCCACAATACCATCAGCAATAAGTTTATTATCGGTCTGCCATTTTTTAACTGACCCTTCAGTTCCTCTACCGAACACGCCATCCGCTGATATGCCCAAAAATTCTTGAAGGATTTTAACATCTTTTCCTTTAGAACCATATTTTAAAATCATTATTCTTTTTTATTTTACCATCTCTTTTAATTGGTCTAATGTTTGCATGCCAATTTTTCTAGATTTTTCTTCTCCATCTTCAACAACAATAAAGCATGGAATACTACGTACCCCATACTTACTTGCTGCATCTGATTCCTTATCAACATTACATTTTAATAATTCAATATCTGAATCTTCTTTAAACTTTTCTAATGTTGGATTCATTGCTCTACATGGACCACACCAATCGGCGTAAAAATCCACTAAGAATTTTCCTTTTGCTGGAATCATATTATTTTTATTTTTTATATTTATTTACGACTTCTTTTAAAATTTTCATCGTCATAGATTTCTATTAAGTCATCAACTATAGGATCTCTATGATTTTGTAAAAGTGTAATAGACGAAAGCTTTTTAACTTTAGATGCTTGATTATATAAAAATCTAAAACCCGAATCAGATCTTCCTTTTAAATCTACTTGCCCATCATCACCACAAATAATCATTTTAGATCTTAAACCTATTCGTGTTACTATCATTTCCATTTGTTCATTTGTTACATTTTGAGCTTCATCTACAATAACACAACTATCTACAAAAGTTCTACCTCTCATAAAGGATACTGGTACAATTTCTATTTGGCCACTATCTATGAATGGTTGGACTCTGTCCTTTCCATATAAACTATACATATTTTGGTATATAGGCTGTACCCAAGGATCCATTTTTTGATGAAGATCACCTGGAAGGAATCCTATATCTTCTTTGGAAACTGTAGGCCTAGTTATAATTATTTTTTCATAGTGCCTTCTAAATAAACCATCTAATGCTACTTGGCATGCTAATAAAGTTTTACCTGAACCAGCTTTACCTGCCAAAAGAGTTATAGTATTTAAAAGTATAATTTCTTTTGCAAGTTTTTGCTCTTCATTAAGCTTTAGTTTAAATGTAATTGGATTTTTGATTTTTCGCTTTTCACGAAACACATCATCGTTATAAGTACGTGCGGGCATATTATTATCTTATTTTTAAAATCCTCCGAAATGTAATCTCGAAAGATTAGTTTTGTGCTCCACCCTTTCGAAACTTTCTAGCCGTTAATTTCGGTTTAGGTTCCCTAACTGGTGTTGCTTCGGTTGTTGGGATAATTATAGGATCTCCAACTGGTGTAATATGCTCCGTAGGAACTGGCTTTACTGCATCATCAACATCTGCATTATCGGTTTGTACCGTCTCAGGTGCTATGTGCACTTCTCCAACTTCTACTGGGGGTTTTGCCTTTTCGGCGTCGCGAGAATATAGATCTTTTTCCGGAGCCTCCTCGCTGGCTTCCGAGATTATTTCTTGTAATTCAGATTCTGCTTTTTCAATTTCTAAATCAGTTTCATCTAAATCTTCAACCATACTATTTAATACTTTATCCAAGGCATGGTCTTCATCCCATTCTTCAAACTTGTCATCCTCTAAAATATCTAATACTTCCTTTTCATCCATATAATCATTTGGATCAAATGGCGTAGTAGAAGGTAATGGTGGTTGAGGTTCTGTTTCTTCTGGTCTGATATAATCAACTAATGATTTAATAAATCCTAATGCTACTAATGGAAGTATGGCACCACTTATAATAGCTAAAACTCTTTTTTGAAATATTGGTTCTTCTTCTTGTAAACCAAATAATTCAATCCATCCCATATAATCTTCTAAGTTTACAAATGCATGATATGAATTAGCCATCATCTGAAATGATGTAAGTAATAAGAATAGTCCCCAAACCATTGTCTTATTAGTTTTATCTAAAATTATAATAGCAGCTAAAGATGCAGCCGCTCCGATTTCAAATCCTATTGCCAGTGACCACGACATTAAACCAGCATGACTTAAGTCAAAAAATGCAACTGAATTAATCATAGATATAGTAGCAACTAAAAAATATAAACTGACAAATATGCCAATAATAAAATAATGTACTAATTTTTCTCTTAATGTTTTCATAATAATAGTTTTTTAACTACACCCATCATCACATCCATTTTGATAAATTCTAGACGGAATAATTTTTGCCACCTGCAAACATGGAATGCCTGAGGTTTCAGCAGTACCAGCAGTTGTTAATTCTGTTAAAAGAATTTCTGCAAATATTGCACTTGGGCTAGTTTTTGTACAGGCAGGATCTAAACAGATTCTTACCATACCTTCATTGTGAATTACACCTTTTGCATCTGTGTACTGCAAAATTGTCATTAATAAACCTTTACAGCCAGTAGGAATTGATGGCCACCAGAAATTTGCAATAGTACAATCAAATTCATTATATAACATAATTTGAATTTCACTAAACCTAGTCAAATCTAATGGCTTTCCATCCTTACCAAAAAATTGTAAATCAATACAACCGTTAGTTCCTTGCATTATTACAATAATACAATCAACCTGGGCAATAATTCTACCACATAATGTTAATGCACATTTAGGATCTCCACTCGCTGGTGTAGGTACTCCTGGTATAATCGGTGTATTGGCCACATTTAATCTTCTTTTTCTTCTAAGGCATTAATAGAAATTCTTTCTTTATCAGAAATTTCTTCAATTCTTAGAGTTTTCCAAGCAGGAACTGTTTTTATTAAAAAAATCATTTCCTCTTCATTAACTATTTGAGATGATAAAGTATCAACCTCTTCAGTTAATATTCTTTGTTCTTTTTTGATTCTTTCTACTTCTGAATCAATGCCACATGATTTAAAATAAGTTAGCAATACTAATACTACTAAAATCTTAATTCCATGATCTGCAAAAAATTTATTAAATTTACTCATGTTTTTATTTTTTAAATTCTTGTTTTGGTTTTGTTTTTTGTTCAATGCCTTTTGGAGTTCTATGGTAGTTTTGAGTTGACCATGGGTCTTCCGTTTCACATTTACAAGACTCGAAACGCTCTCCACACCTTGGGCAGTCTTCGGCAATTTCTTCCAACTCATCTGCTATTTGTTTTTCAAGTTCTTCATTACTACCTTTATGTTTATTGTCTTTATGAGCTTTAGCCACCTTTTCCCCTGCAGGCTCAGGTTTTTTATCTCTAACCTCAAAAAGAAATTCTCTATAATTCTTAATAAACATCAATCTATTGATTTTTTTTATATATTAGGAATAAGAGGGAACTTATTATGAAATTCTTTTACTAGCTCTAAAAACATTTTTCCATATTTTGTTATATCGTCAAAAGACATTTCAAATACCTGTGGAAAACCATCAGCTTCATTACTTATCCAAATTTCACCACCTTTAGGTTTTCTACCATTCATTTCCCAATAAGCTAATGAGTAGGCTGCAATTTGCATTTTATAATTTTCAATCCATTCTTCTTTTTTAGGTTTTTTTGAAGATTTAAAATCTAAGATCACTAGATGCCCTTTTTCATTTTCATATATAATATCTACCCTACCAGCATACCCTCCCATTAGAGGTGAGAATAGAGTATCTTCTATGGACACTACATTAGCAATACGATCAAAGCATTTACTATTATAAAAATTAAAGAAAAGTTTTCTACCTATATTGGTTTCTTCTTCAGTATATCCATTATCAATTACAAAGGTTCCTATTTGTGTTTGCGCATCAATCAGCCTTTCCCTTTGAGTTTCTTTATCAGAACCTAAAAAGTATTCACAAAACTGATGCATAACAGTTCCTCTATTTGCTGAAAATCTAGAGATAGCATCTGCTTTTTCTTCACCTACTCTTTTTCTCCATTTATCAATTCCTGATTTATCAGTCATTGCTCCTAAGATAGTAGTTACAGATGGGTACTTTATACCTTCACCAATATTATAATATCTTTTTCCGTTTATTGTTTCGGTTGTTGCTAAAGATTCTGCTGTTGCCATTTAAAAAAATTTGTTTCTTACTCTATCAGAAATAGGAATAGGATCACCTTGTTCATCTATTCTTACAAACTTAATAGTTGTGGATAAAATGATATTTTGTTTTCCATTGTAAACATTATGACTTCTTGCTTCAATGTTTAATGTTAAAGAAGTATTTCCTATAGTATGTACACTTCCATAAATTTTAAGCAAATGACCTTCCTTTGCTGGTTTTTTAAAAACACATTTATCAATACTTACTGTCACCATTCTAGGAGAATCAGCAACCTGTGCAGCATAAGATGCTCCAGCTGCGTCAACCCAAGCTAAAAGTTTACCACCAAAAAGATTTCCATGAAAACCTAAATCTGATTTTTTTACTGGATGTGTACTTATTAATTCCATTTGATTTATATGGATCTGTTCCTTCTTTTCCCTTCCCATTCATTTCTTTTAGTTTGACCTAAATATACTAATCTATCAATCTTTTTATTCAATTGATTTCTTGTTTCATTGGTATGAGGATTACCGTTTCTTTGATCTAAATTACTCATTTAAGATAGTTTATTTTTATATGGAAATAAATAAGAAAGTTTAAGACAAAAAAACCAGTAACATTTCTGCTACTGGTTTAATATGAATTAGTTAAGTATTATTTTTTATCAAATACTGACCATAGGATTAATAAAGCAACTAGGCCGATGAAACCACCGTCTCCTAATACTTTAACAATCTCCATAACATTTGTTACTACAGAAGTTCCGAAGATACCTAAACCGAAAATAACTTCAGCTAAGATACTTAAAGAAACGAATGATAACAAAATTGTTGTAAGACCTCCTAAGAAGTCACCGATTTTTGAAAATATATCTTTCATAATTTAATTATTTTTTAATCCAAAGAAACCGAATCTTTACGACTCGGTTTCCTTAAATTTGATTTATACTCATTAGAATTTCAATCCGAAACCTAACATCATGTTTGTTGTTTTAGCACCTGTGTGATAAACAACCTTTGGCTCAACAAATACACTTTTGTGTATTGTGAACATCTTACCTAGACCTAATGAAAGGTTATCAGTATCAAAGTCAGTTAGACCACCGTACAAGAAAAAGTCTTGTCCGCCAGCTGTAACAAAATATCTAGCATGTAAATCCATTACCAAGTCTTCAGTAGAATCTGCTTGTGCTAAAGATAAACCAACCATTACTTTATCAGATACACCGTATCCTAGTGTTGGTGAAATTGCCCACTCAGTCCATGCAACATCTGCGATGTCACCTGTACCTACGTACCAATCTCCTTTTGCATTTTGTGCATTCATTGAAATTGAAATTCCAACTACTAACATCAAACTTAAAATTAATTTTTTCATTTTTAAAATTTTTTTTTGTTTATTAATTTAATTAAGCGAGGAATATTCCTCTAACATAGAAAACCCTTTCCTATGTGTTTCGTTAACCTTTCGGTCTTATTTTAAAAAGTCATCTTGCTCTTGTAAACTGGCATAGCCTATTTCCTGTTTACATATTGAGCAAAATTTCTTTATGCTTTTTCTTTCATCAAAGTTTATAAATGTTTCTCCTTTATGATTACAACTCTGTTGAATATTTTCTTTTTCTTTTTCTAATTCTCTAACTTCTTTTTCAATTTTGTTAATGTTTCTTAAAATATTGTCGTCATTGTTTTGTTCCATAACTCAATTATTTTTTCACTATGAGACTGAAAGAGCAAATAAATTATTCTTAAAAGTAATAAACCAAATCCTGTTTTTATTAATGATATCAGAAAAGGTTTAAGTTTAAAATATTCTCGGTCAGCTGATAATACTAATAAGAATGATGTTGAATCTGGAATAGGATTAAATTCTGGTGAAACATAATCTGCAATTCCTAAGTCCATTAAAAATTTATCATGCTCTCTTAATTTCATTAGTACATAACCTTCTTGTGAGATAGGTGCAGAAACTACTTCTTCCGGCAAATTTATAACTGTATAAATTCTACCTACCCAATCTACTCTAAATCCTTTCTCTATAAGTTGAGGTTTTGCTTTCATTGCAATTGCTCTAATCTTAATCCAGATTTTTAACTCTTTATATAAATCTATTATGTACATAGTATTATCTGTTTTTTATGTATTTATGCCTCGGAGAAGACTTTCATACTTTCTAATTGTTTTTTAACTATTTTCCTACCACGGAATATGCGGTTTTTCACAGTTTGTAAATTTATGCCTTTTTCATAGTCAGACATTATCTCTAAAATGTCATTATAAGATTTCTTATTTAAGAATCTTTCTTCCATAAATCTCTTATACATTGGAGGCAAAGCTTTGATTGCTTCTGTGGTTAATCTTACTTTTTCAGCAAGAATATTTTCTGCCTCCCAGTGGTCTGCTTCAGTAGGTGGCATTGAATTATCTGTGTCAACATCAGGAAGCAAAAATGTAGGAGGATCAATTCCTTTATCTGTGAATGCATTCATACTTACCTTTCTATTTCTATATCTTATCCAACCGATGCATTCATTGTAAGCAATACGATATGCCCATGTAGTAATTTGATAATCCTCATTATATTGATCAATTTTTAAATACACAGTTGTTAAAGTTGTTGAAACAATATCATCCGATACTTGAGGATCTTTTACTATATTATTTACATATGACCAAAGGCCTGGTCTCATTTTAGCATAAAGTTCATTATAAACTTTTTCACTTTTTGTCTTTTTAAATTCTAATGCGAGTTCTTTGTACGTCTTCTTTGCTTTTTTAGCCATTGATAAAATCTTTTAAAGTTAAATAATTAATAGGTGTATAATTCCAAAAATCCGTACAAACATTTATTCTGCTTGATACATTCAGATCTGTGCGGTGTGAATATACTGTATGGCCATGCATATGAATAGTGCCAGAATCTTTACCATTCCAAACCTCCAAAGGATAGTGGCAAATCACCGCATCAAAATCAGTAAGCTCCATAATAGCATCACTGAAAAATTTAGCATTAGGAAATTCATGGATGACTTCCTCTAATGCATTGTCTTGACTTCCTTTTAAAAAGAATATCTTTCCTTTTAATTTTTTAAGTACTTTACGAGCAGTTTCTGGATCCCATGCAAAATTTCCTAAATGAAATACTACATCATTCTTTTTTACCTTTTTATTCCAATTCTTAATAAGTGCAGAATTCATATCTTCTACATTCTTAAATTTTCTATTGGCTATCTGGAGAATTTGTGGTCTACCAAACCACGTATCAGAAGTAATATAAAAATCTTTAGGTATTTCTTTATTCATATAATTGATTTACAGTATATTGTTTCATAATATACAGATTAAATATAAACAATTTTGTTGGGAACTGAAAAGCTTTTAAGAACTTTTTTACTATTTAATTGAAAATCTTTTTCCTCCATCTTTCTTGAGGGTCTTTTCAATCATAGTTTTTGCATATTCATTTAGTTTGGTTAAACTTTCTTTATCAAGAGGTTTCTTATAAAAATCTTCATAGATATGTTTATAAGCCTCAACAGTCGAATCAAATGGTACTCCAGGTTGAGCATTTGATTCAATAACATATACCTTTCCATTTTTACCTTTCATTATATCAAAACACATATAAGGAAGGTCCTCATAAATCTTACAAAACTTTTCTAAGACTTTTCTATAATCTTTTGGTAAATCTTTAACATCTCTTTTAGCATAGCCAAATTCCATTTCTTCTTTAGCATTACCTTTACCACTTTTGGCTTTTTCATTTAAAGGAGTTCTCTCCATCCAAAAAATCGGTTTGCCTTTAAAGTTTATAAATCTATGTTCTTCAGCTTTATCTATATACTCTGAAAATGTATCAAAGATTTTTTCATCTACATCTTCCATAAGATCTGGTTTATCAATAATTTGAATACCTATCCCACTATGGCCTTTTGATGGTTTAGCAATTATAGGAAAGGTTAAATTTTCTAAAGCATCATTTTTAGAATAAACTGTCTTAGGTATATTTTCATCCTCACCAACAAGTTTATGGAACTCTTCTTTAGATCCAGATTTTGAAATATGATCTGGGTGATTATAAACATTTTCTTTTTTAATCTTACCAGCTTTTATTAACTTATTAACAGTATCTGTGTGATATGTTAAAACTGGGTAATCAGGATTAATATCAATATCATCCATATTATTTTCATGTACTTGTACAAAAAATTTATCTCCAGCAAAACCTTTATAAGTCCACCATCTCTGTCCGCTATCTTCTCTTAAAGCTAAATAAACTTTACCTAAACCACTTTCATTATCTTTAGATTCTTTTAATAAATCGTCTCTACCTAATTGCTTATATACTTCCTTTCTAGTTTTCTCCATCTTTTCAGCATACTTAGGATCACTCTTTCTATTAAAAACTATTTGTTGAGTTAAAGAACCGCTAATCTTTTTAACATCTTTCTTTCTGGTTTTAATTAACCATGCAGCTAAATCCTTTATAGAAAGATCTTTAAATCTACCTTCAGCATCTGGTGCATCAGAATGATGGAAGTCAGGAGCCCCTTTAGGTTTCTTCTCTAGGATAAATTGTTCAAAAAGTTTTAGATATTTCAACACTTTTCTTTATTTTATTATATATCAGAGTCCTTACTATAGGATGATAGCCACTTAAATAAGAGATCATTAAAAATTTCTACTATTGGAGTATCATCTAATATGTTATCTTCTAAAAGATTCATATTATCAGTAGGATGACCTTTAGTTGTAATAAGATTTTCTTTTAAAGGCGGGTAAGACATTTGAATAAACGGCCCAGCTAACATTCTCTTAACCAAATCAAAATGCCTTTCATAAATATGAAGTGAATGTACAATATGAGTATAGTTACCCATTTTAAGATTAGGATAATGTAATTGTAGATGCTTTAACATTTGTTGTTGTAATAAACAGAAAAATGCAATATCAGTTGCTGTACCTAAGATAAGATCATTTGATCTCATATCAACTGTAAAGTTTAATCTGTTATCTCTGATTTGAAATACACCATTAAGAGTACATACAAAATCTTTATTACCTTGCCATTGATGAGATGGTTTATTAAAATGTAAAATTGCTTGTCTTGAATCTCTATCCTCTATTAAAGAATCTAGTGCCCATTGCCATTGATTTCTACCATCAGAAAGAGGTTCTTTAAATATAAGATTACCATAAGCGGAATTTACAGTACCATCACCATTATCCAATTGTTTCCAAAACTTTGAAAACTTATCAATAAATTCAATATCTTTTCTACCTGTAAAATACCAAACAGTTTCACCTGCAATATATTTAAATTGACTGCTCCTTACTTCATTTTCATAAAGTGGAAAATAAGGATCATCTATAACTAAAGCTGCATTACATATTTCTTTAATCTCCATACCTCTTGGTGAAGAAGTATATTCAGGATTCTCTAATGTATCTCTTAATGCCTTTTCGTAAACGTCTGCAAATGTATCTCCTCTATATGTTCTCATTTATTTTAATTTTTCTAATATTTTTTAATGCTATTTCTAAACGGTCAGCAAATTCCATGTGAGTATATTTACCACCTTTGTTGAGTAATCTCCTGCTTTCATCAAGTACCTCATCCCTAATACCTTCAGCATGAGCTTCATATAATAAATCTTCAGTCTTACACATTGGAAAACATATTTAATTGTTTTGCTTCACCTGTAACAGTATTTTCTCTTTGTAAGAAATTTACAATTAAATGTGATACTTCTAATGCACTCATTGTACCTACATCAATATGTAACTTATTTTTTATTGTACTTAATCGGTGGGCTCGTTTAAAACCATCAACCTCAGCCTTTACTTCTTCTTCATTACCATAAAATGATTTACCGTCATCTCTTTTTAATATTGTATGAGGATCATTTGTTAATGTAATTAAATAAAGATTTTCTCTTAATGCCTTTGTATACTTTTTTTCAATATCAAAAACATAATCTCCAGAATAACCTCTATAAAGAGGAGAGTAAACGGTTTCACCTAGATGAGATCTGTTAAAAATTAAATTGATATCCTCGTCTCCTTTAGATTGTCCTATTTTAGATTTCATCATTAACTTAAACATACCATCATACATCTTTTTAGAATAAGTAGCATGCAAGTCTTTATCTTTTCTAAAAGGTAAAGAAGAGTAATGTAATTTATGAAAGACTAAATTAGGCATTCTTTCAATAATTAAATTTTGCTGTGTATCTTTACCTACATTATCGGTACCTTCTATAATAATGAATTTTTGCATCAGTTTATTTTTATATGTTTAAAAATTAGGATTGTTTACAATAATATCATAATCAGTAAAGCCTTCAAAATCTTTTTCATCAGCTTTAATTCTTCTTTCTATTTTATCATTTAAATCTCCCCTTTCTTCTAATCTTTTTCTTCTAATTTCTAAAGGAATATCTAAATAAATTATTGTACATTTTTTTCTATCAATAGGATTAATTGCATTAACACCATGAGGGGTCATAACAAATAGGTTGCATGTCTTTTTAAACTGTTCATAGCTTGTACCATAATACCAACCGTTGAATTCTACATATTCATACCAATAATTATTATCAGCAAAGTTTTTAAAATCTTCTTCTGATATAAAATAATAATCTTGGCCATCAATTTCACCTTTTCTCGGTGGCCTTGTGGTATAAGAAGTACCGTATGTAAATCCTCTACCTTCCAAGACCTTTCTCATATGATCTTTTCCAGCAGCGGCTTTCCCTATAAGTATAACTTTATTCATTTACTTCAGTATCAGTATTGATTTCAAAATTTCTTTTTAAAGTTTCCAAAGCATCGTCAGCTTCTGCTAAAGATCTGGTTAGTTCAACCATTTCTTCAATATGCTGAGGGTGCTCACCAATACCTACTGGGTTAGTTAAATAAATTGTTAATGTGGCTAATGCCTTTTGTCTTTGTGCTTCAAATTGAGATTTCAAAGCATCATATATAATGTTCTTATTCATAATTAGTCTATTAAAAGTTGTGTATGTTCAAAATTATTTTTAATCTTCTCATTGAAGAATTTACCAGTCGATTCAGCTTTACAAAGTTCATCATATAATTCAGCTTCTACATTTGCATATTCATATAAAGATCCACTATTAAATTCTACTTTTAATGTTTTAGTATGAAAGTTATAAATGTATTTGTTAATCATTGATGAGTCAACTGTTGTTGTTTGTTCTTTAATCATTTTCTTGTATTATTGTATAAAGTTTTTTAACTTGTTTTACTGGTAATTTTTTTGTTGCAGCTAACCATTCCCAGGCTAGTTTTTCAGATTCAGCTTTACATGCTGTTCTACAATCATCTTTAATGCAAAATTTAAATTTTATCATAAAAATTTGATTTATTATTATATGCCTTTTTCATAAAAAGTTTACTTAATTGCTGCCTTTAATTTTTTAAGATCGGTTAAATACATTTCTTTAGGATCTGTTGCTTTTAATGTTTTAAGAGCAATAATACACCCTTCTTTCTCCTGTAATAATTTTTCATATCTTTCTTTTGTTAAAGAATGAATAGCCATTGATAAAAGATAATCATATGATCCATGAACAGTATCATAACCATTTGTTTTTAAGTAATTAACAATCTTTTCTTTGGGTACATTATTAACTTTTAATTTTCCATCTATAATGTCTTTAATAAATCTAGCTTTATTTGTAACTAATGCTAATTGTTTTTCCGTTTTATCAATTAAATAATCTTTTCTCGTTTGATACCAACCTAACCTAACTTGTACAAAATGTTTTACAATTTCTTCTGCTTTATTAAAAATCTTAAGTTCACCATTTTCATCTATGGTTGTTAGATTTTCTGTTTCTTGAGTATTTAGTCTTAATGCCTTCTCTAACCTATTTTTTGAAATTAAATCTTTTAAGACAGCTCTTTTAAATTTTAAAACATATTCAATAGTTTCTGAGGAGTTATCATCATAAGCAATAATAATTCCTTTCTCCATTAAAAGATTTAAAATTTCTTCATATCTTTCATATGTATAATTTGGAGGAATAGAAGTTATTTTTATTGTATTTGAATTTACAATTTCATATGAGCCATTTATTTTCCATGTTTTGGGATTTTCACTATCTCTTGTAAATGTTCCTTTAAATTCTTCAACCCAAGGAGTTAAAGTTTTCATTCTCCTTCCATTAACTTCAGAAATACATGCATTAACTACATCCATTGGATTTCTATTTAAGATGTTAGTTGCAAACCCTACAGCAATACCTGATGTACCATTTAAAATAACAGTAGGAACGATAGGTAAAAAATATTCTGGTTCAATTTTTTCACCTTCTTCTATTTTATTATCAAGTAATTCAAAATCTTGATAAAGTAATCTGAAGTTAGGATGTAGCTTAGCACTTATGTAACGAGGAGCACCAGCAGCAGGAGATCTTAAGGATCCAAATTGACCTATACCTTCTAATAACGGTAATGAGTTTTTAAACTTTTGAGCCATACCAACCATTGAAGATTCTAATGAAGTATTACCATGATGATAAAATGCTTCGGCTGCTACCCTACCTGCAAGCTGAAATAATTTCATTGGCTTTTCATTACCAGTTTTCCATATCTTATTTGCGATATAAACCACTTTTCTTTGTGTAGGTTTAAGACCATCAATACAGCTTGGTATTGCTCTGTTTTCTACAACATATTTAGCATATTCTAAATATTCTTTATCAAAAAATGAAGTTACTGTTCTATTCATTAAAATAATGATTTTTTATTTTTAATTTCTACGGCTTGACCTAATATCTTTCTTTTTCGAGGTTCAGAGTTCTTAGAAAACCATATATCTAATGTACTGTTAAATTCCTTATCTTTAGTTAAGGTGAATGTTTTCGGGCTTCTAATGATCTCCTTGTATTCTGCATCCTCTAATGCAGCCAAACCTTTTTTATATTCAATTGACCATTTACTTAAACTCCTCTGCTTAGACTCCCATTCTTTATATTCTTCTTCGGTATAAAAGTTTAAAGATTCCTTACCTTTTTTTGCAACCATTAATGGTGTTTCTACTTTCAGAACTCTACCTTCACTAAATAACTCTGGCCAATACTTTCCTAAAAAGTTTATAAGTAATGCTGAAATAGAATTACCATCAACATCCGCATCAGTATAAAGTAAAATTTTACCATACCTTAAATCTTTAGGTTCATGACCAATCTTTAATCCTATTGCAGCCATTAGAGATTGTACTTCTTTGTTTTGTACAACCTTAGATGCAGATAGTTCTCTTACATTAATAAATTTACCTCTTAATGGAAATGCTCCTTGATATTGTGGTTCTCTATATCTTCTAAAGGCTGATGATGCAGAATCGCCTTCAAAAATTGCAAGTGTACACTTATCTCTAATACCTCTTTTCTTTGCATCAATAAGTTTAAGTACTTTAGTTTTATCTAACCCTTTATTAAGCCTTCTTAATTTCTTTCTCTCCTCAGCGTCCTTTTTTCGTTGTACCCAATCTAATACGGATTGTATAATTTCGGAATTTAAAACTTGTCTTAAAACCTTATCACTTAAAATGTGTTTAGTACCAAAATCTTTAGGTGATGTAATTAACTTTTCTTTTGTTTGAGACGAGAAGGCAGGATTAATAATTGTACAATTTATAAACAAATATAAATGCTGTCTTAATTCAGAAGGCTTTACATCAACTCTATATTTTCTTTTTATCTTTTCTCTAAGGAATGAAGTTATCTGCCAATCAATATCATTCACATGAGTTCCTCCATCTTTAGTTTCAACGGAGTTAACAAATGATATAGCCTTAAAGCCGGTTGTTGAATGACCTATACCTATTTTCCAATGTTCTGATTGTTCATAAAATATTGGAGTAACATATCTGTTTGCATAATCTTTAAATGTTCTAAAAGAAATAGCATTACCATTTAAGAATATTTTTAAGGAAGGATTACATGCAGCAATATCAATAAGCCTTTTTGTTATCATTAGGTAATGATGTCTATCAATACCCTTTAAACCAAATCTTTCAAAATCAGTAAGATAAGTTATTTCAGTATGTTTTGTTTTCTTTTTAGTAATCTTTGGCTTTGTTCTTTCAGCCATATTATTAGTAAAGGTTTGGTTAAATTGTTTTTTACCATCACAAGTTTGAATTTTAAATTCTTTACTAAATATATTTGTTAATGTACTGCCTACACCGTTTGTCCCTACAACAATTCTATCTTCACTATCATCAAAATTACTTCCTGTTTTTAAATTAGAAAATATCATTTCTGGTACCCACTCATCATATTCTTTATGAACCTCTACAGGTATACCTCCATTGTCCCAAACAGAAATTAAACCTGTTTCTTGATTTAATTCTATTTTAATTTTATTAAGTTGTGGATTTCTTTTATGTTCATCTACAGAGTTGGAAATGATTTCATCAAAAAGTTTTAAGAATCCAGGATTGTAAGTTACTTCAGTTAGTTGAAATTGATCCTTTCCTTTAATAGGTAAAAATACTTCTTCTGTATGTGGCTTAATTGATCCTACATACATACCTGGCCTTAACAATACATGTTCAGTATCTGTTAATTTTTGGTACTTCTTTTCAATGCTTACTGCCATGTATTTTTATTTTTATATGGTAACTTCTTATGTTTGTTTATTATAAGTATTTTTTCATTACAACATTATTAACCTCAAAACCATTCTTTGAATAAAAATTAATAAGTTCTTTTCTACAGAATAATGTTATTCTATAACATCCCCTTTTCTTTGCAGATTTGACTAATTCTGAAATAAGATCTACACCTACATTTCTACCTCTCATTTTTTTATCTACTACAATATCTTCAATATGTCCTGCAACTTCTCCTCTGATTTTGTTTTCAATTACACAACTCCCATAAGCAACAACAAAATCATTTTCGTCTATACCTACAATTGAATTATTACTTGTATTTTTTATGAAGCTTTCCCAGATTAGTTCAACATCATTTAAATTAATTTCCTGTTCTTTTAATTGATTTAATAATATACATACCTCAGCAAAGTCTTTTTTCTCTACTGGTCTAAATTTAATACTTTTCATTTGAAAGATTTTTTAAGATTAAGATTTAAAGAATTTAAATAAACATTATAAACTGGAGTATGATTATGTTCTTTCCATTTAAATGCCCAATTAGCAATAAGTTGTTTAATAGCTGGATAATGTACTAATTTGTTATTCTTGTTTTTAATAACCCTAATTGTAAATTCAAAATCTTCTTTCATAATATTTACTTATAAAACTCCTTAATTAGAGTTTTTTCTTCTTTACTTAATTTAAGTAATTTTTTTTCACCTTTTATTACTTGTTTTGCAATATACCTATCTGTGTTTTTTCTCATTTTAGTGAGATCTTTCCAAGATATAGCAGCATCAATCCCAATGGGTAATAGCGATAGAGCTAAACATTTAATTATTATTATATTCATTATTTATTTTTTGTGGAGAATATCGGAGTCGAACCGATGGCCTCCTGCGTGCAAGGCAGGCGCTCTAGCCAGCTGAGCTAATTCCCCGTGTGGTGGAGGTGGTGGGATTCGAACCCACGTCCAATAAGCATCTATAAAAACATTTCTTACAGCTTAGGATAAGTTTTTGTAAACTTCCAAAATCAATAATGTTTTAAGCATAACATTTTAAAACTGCGTACTGTATAAAACTCTTTTCGTTTCCTTTCGGACCCATAGGTGGTTTAGTAGCTCGCCCATTCACCTGTAGCTGCTTTCCTTTTACATCTTAATTATTTACAAGCATACTAATAATATGATGTGCATTTACTTACCTCTTAGGCAGCCATTGCATACTCAGCGTTGTCGGCTAAGATTGATGTAGGTCATCACCCGGTGCTGTAGTTTTTATTTCAATCAGATTGTCAAAAACCGTTCACCCCCATAATGTCAAAGATCGGTTTTATATATTATAAGGTACTTTAGGATGTAAATGAAATGCTCGTTTTAAAGCTTTATATGCTTTTATAGATCCAAATCTATTTTCTGTACCTATATGCCATTCAATCATTTCGTCATTATCATATTCTCGATATTCTTTCCAATCATAAATAGTAAAATGTACATCATCTTGAGTTGACATCTCCCATTCATTTTGAGTTTTTTCTTTAATATCGCTATCAGTGTACATTACTTTACCACATACCTTTTCAAGATCATCTTTAGTAGCTTCAAAATAATGGCCATGAAAACGAGTATCTTCTAAGCTGTAATTTTCTAATCTTTTTATCATCTTATATTAATGTTTAGTATATTATAATAATAACAAACTTTCTCTTATTCTGAAAGTTTAATATGGCATTTCTATATTTTTGTTTTCCTCAGCTTTAAATTTTTCTACTAATTTTCTACAGATAACTTTTAATTCTTTAGAGAATTCACCTTTATCAATAATCCAATCAATGTACCTAGCATCCATTTCAAATACTTCTTTAAAAGGCTTACCTTTATTTTTACCAAAATTGAATACAATTGTTCTCTTTCCGTTTACCTCATCAAATTTTAGCTTACCTCCTAAATCTACTTGATCTGCTCTACGAGTATTTACTGTCTTATCAATTTCTTCGGCTGTTTGTGGCATTTCATAAACTTCTCTCTGTTTTTGAAATATTTCCATTGTAGCTCTAACGTCTGCTTCAGCTCTATGTGCACCTTCCAAAGATTTTCCTGTATACTTTTTATAAGCATTAGTTAAATCTCTCTTTTCATAATTACTGTAAATAAGGAAAGGATCCATTACTGCTCGGGTTCTATGATTAAATACAATACCACATCTCATAAACTCTTCACATAAGAAAGGTACATCAAAGAATAATGCATTATATCCTCCTAGATCACAATCGCCTATAAAATCGTTTATTTCAGATGCTATCATTTCAAAGGTAGGTTTATCCTTTAGCATCTCCATAGAGATTCCATGTTTATCTTCAGCTTCAGCTCGCATTTGCACATTACCTGGATTAACTAATTGGTGGTAAGTTTCAATTTCATTACCGTCAAAATCAGTCTTTATCATACAAATTTCAATGATGCGGTCGGCTGAAGTACTTATGCCTGTGGTTTCTAAATCAAACCAAACTATATTTTTATTCATACTATACTATTTAACTTTAGTTGTTATTAAATATTATATAGCTTAAAATAGGAAAAGTTTTAGGAACTTCTTACAATAAGTTTCATATCCTGGATATTTCCTGGTAATGCATTTAATGTACCATTAAGTTTTGATAATACCTTTATTATTTGTTCAGTGTCCGGACCGAATGCGCGCTCTGTCACACTACCTCCAGCTGCTGGTGTTGAGGCTGTTGTAGCAGCAGCTGCACCACCGCCTCCAATATTTAGAGCGAATGTTCTCCTAGTCTTAGTTAACTCTTCAGTGATTCTTTCTACTGCTGCGGCCAATTTTTGATATCCTTTTTCATTTCTAGGTAGTTTGCTAGCCTGTTTAAATAAGTCTCCTAATAATTCAGTTTTATAAGTATCGATTCCATCAATAGCTTTTGCTATCTTTTCAATACCTTCAGCGGCATCGTCTAATAATCCTTTTTTAGCAACATCTCCTAATGTTACTATAAATCCTGAGAAGTCTGCAAGTTCGGCTGATATGTTAGGATTCTCTTTATATAAATTAGCAAAAGTCTCCCCAACTGAAGTTAACATTGTAGCAATAGAAGTTGCAACTGCCGTAGCGTCAAACTTTCCAGAAAAAGCAGTTAAACCTTTTGCAATATCTTCTAATGATTTTGAAACTCCCCTAACGGCTTTTACACCTTCTTTAATATTATTCTTATCCCATTCTACATCGATTAATCCAAATAGAGCTTTAGTTTTCTTAGTTACTTTATTTCCACCAATTGATGCAAATGCAGTACCCACAATACCTAATACTTTTGAAACTTTATTAGCAAGGGCTGCTGGATTTTTTAAACCTTGAAATGCATCTAAGCCTTTAACTATTTGTGTTAACTGTTTACCTGCTCCACTTACAGAATCAATACCTTCTTGTACTTTATTCTTTTTAATGTCAAATAAAGTATTAAAGAATCCACCAGCATTAACGTTACCTTCTTCAGCAACAGCAGCAAATGCCTTTTGAACAAAACCTACTGTATTTACTATAGCATATCCTAATGTACCTTTTTTATAATTACCATTATCGTCAGGTTCTCCAAATTCAACATTACTATCAATTAATTTTTGAAATGACATTAATCCACTAGCTAATCTTCTTAAAGCTTTACCTGCATCCATAACAGAATCAATACCTCTTTCAACTGCATTAGGACTAAATGCGGTTCCAAATACTTTACCAACTAAACCGCCTGGATCTGATGGCTCACCACCTGCCTGAGCAAATGCTGCTGAAATACTTCCTAATACTGTGGCTAATTGTTTGGATGAATTTTCATCCCAACCATTATCAAATACTTTCTGTATTTGTTTTAAGCCAAATGATAAAAATACTAAAGCCATACCTGCTGCTGAATATGCAGCGGCAGCAGCTATCATTGCACCACTATCCATAACACCAGCAAAGGCTCCCTTTAGGCTACTAAAGAAACCTGCATCTTCTTTTTGTCCACCAATAAATGCCATTTTAATACCTGCTAATAAAGTAGCAAGGTTCTCAGAATCCTCTTTATCAAAATCAACATTTTTAATTGCGTTTAAACCTGGTGCTAATAACATTAAAGCAATACCAACTGACGCCATTGCTATTGCCCCTGGAATAATAAATACTGCACCTGCACCGGCAGCTGCAAAGACTAAGCCCATTGCAGTTATAACACCAGCCTGTACACCTATCTCCTCCATAGTTACATTGGTAGTTGCAAATTCAAACGGAATATAACCTATACCAAATAAAAGTAATCCTACTCCCATTGCAGCTAAACCAACAGCTCCCATAATAATAGTACTTGCAAATATTCCTACTATTGCTGTTGCTATACCAATTCCTACAAGTATACCTGCCTGTATAGCAACCGATTCTAAAGTTGGTGAAGTAGACGCAACGGCAAAAGCAAATATTGCATACCCTAAACCAAATACACCTAAGGCAACACCGGTTAATGCTAAGGCAGCTGCACCTTTTCTAATTTGTTTAGAAGCCAATCCTAAAACAGCTACAGCTCCACCAACAACCAAAAGTACACCAACCATTCCAACTATTACTTGTGGAACCATTAATATAAACAATGTAGTAAGTGCAAAGAATGCTAGTCCTGTAGCAAATGATTTAAGGGCATCACCCATACGGTCTAGTGCCTTAGCACCTTTACGTATTCTTTTATCTGCCGTTCCTAGCAATAAAAATAAAGGAACTATTAGAGCAGTAGCAATATACATTAACGGTATTCCTACGGCCGCAGGTATTAAAAATAATGTAGCTTTTGCTAAATCTTTTGCAAATGTGAGTATACTTCTACCCATCATCGCGAATGCTAACATTCCTTCTTCTAATTTTTCTTTATCTGAGGCTCCCCATATTTCTAATTGATCTTTAACAAATTCATTAAATTTCTTAATTGTCTTTTTTGGGACAAGCATAAAGACTAATAACCCTTTAGCCATTTCAATCGTACCAGCACCTAAAGCTTTAAAGGCATTACCACCTGCCTCTAATTTTGATGCACCACCACTATTTCCACGAGAACCGCCAAACAAAGAACTTAATCCTCCACCACTATTTCTTTTCTTAAGTAGTGCAGTTTGTAATTGCAACTCTTTTAAGATAGCACTCTGCACCGCATCACCAACCTGGCCTTGTGTTGCCATTGCTGTTACTAATCCAGTAATTGCATCTGCTGTTGTTTCGGTAGCAGCTTGGATCTTTGTTAATGGATCCATTAATTGTGCTAATGTTACGGCGGCCATTTAAATTTTATTTTTTAAAGTTTTGGCATGGATATCTTTGGCATACTAGGCATATTTGGAATTTTTACATTTGACATCTGTCTTTTAGCTTGCCCTGCCATGTTATCCATATTGTATTTATCCTTCTCATCTTGCGTTTGTTGTTGTTCTTGCTTATTACGCTCTTTCAACAAATCATTATAGATTTCCAAAGTATACTCATATTCATAGAAAGGAAGCAAATCCAACTCTGATGGTTGGAGATGCAACTTTTCTAATAATAGTACCCTAACTTTAAAGAAGTTCAGAAGAGATATCTGGAATAAGGAAGAGAGCCTTGATACCGCCGGGAAACGTTAAAGGAACGGTGACCTCCTCACCGCAACTTTGACATGGGAATCCCATCTCTGGCTTAACGCCTATTTTTAAATCTTCACATAACCTATAGACGATAGTAAACTTAGTGGCATCCCAGCCTTGAAAAGATGTAATCTTGGAAAAGATATCTTTTTCATTCCATCCTCGCCACTCTCTTTGTAGATAAGGCAAGATAGCTAATGTAGATTTATCCCACCCTAGATTTTGCTCTTCTCTATCTCTGATATAATCAGTTATCGCCCTCATTACACCTACAGTAGGAGGTGCTAATTTAATTTCGCCATAACTTTTAGTTTGAACGGTATAACATTTTTCATTATGATCATAATATTTTTCAATATGATCACCTATAGAATTAAATTGTAAATTCTCAGTTCTTAATTCAACACTTTCTTGTGCTTTACATGCAGTTTGTTTACATGCTTTTTTACCTACTGGCATTTTAAGTACTTGTTCACCTACCTTAAATGTTAATTCTCTAATTGATAAAATTAAATAAATTCTATCTTCTTCCAAGATATCTTTATAAGATCCTCGCTGAGAACCATACATAACTTTGGTACATGACATAACCAAGTTATTTAAGCCTTCATCTACTTCTTTTAAATTATTTTCATCAATAGTTGAAAAAGCTCTAATTTCAGCAACCTTTGCTGGCCTAATTTGAATTTCAAAATCATCTCTATAAAATCTACCACCCGATGGGAATGTAGATAAATCTAATTTAGTATAACCTGCTAATGAATTTAATCTCTGAATTTCTGGATCATCAGAAGTAACTTTTCCCATTTGCCTATTAACATCTACCTTTCCTAATTCAGAAATGACTTCTTTAGGTTGTTCAGTAGCTTCAGTTGTTTCTATTGCATCAACAGGTAACCCTTCAGCTGCTGCAAATTCTTTTTTAATATTTTCTTCGTGCTCGTTTGACATTTCTTAATTGTTTTTTATTAATTGTTTTTCTGGTTTAGTTTCACTAACGATATGTTCTATAATTAATTGTCTAACATACCTAGATATTGCAACTGGTTTAGTTGACTTTTCCATTGATTTTTGTATAATTATTGAATTTAAGCTTTCTTCATCCTCAGGTGTAATTAGGACTTGTAATTTTTTTGTAAGTCTTTTCTTTTGAGGAACTAATTCTTGTACAGTTTCATTAAAACCATATTTAGGATTATCAGATTTAAATTTGTTAATCCAATATTCTACTCTTTTTAAAACATCACCTAAAGATTCATCATTATCAAATTCTTCTAAAACTTCTCTATTGAAAGCTTTAGTTCCAAAATCTTTAACTGCTCTTTTAATGTACTTACCTGTACCATAATTGTTAGGATTATCATTTACAGAATATCCTACATAAACTTTTCTTGTTTTTTCCTGTTGTAATTTATAGATTATCATTTCTATATTATATATTTTATATTATATATTAGAGTGAAGGCAAAAAAACTGGGAAAGTTTTATACAATCCCAGTTTTTAAATTAATTATTGTTTTATGCTCCTACATTTTCCTCAACCCAATGATCACATTTGTAAGTCATTGTTAGCTGAGCAGCTTCCTGTGTAGTATAATTTAATTCATCAACAAAATCAGGTTGTCCTGTTGGGAATACATCTTTAAATGTAATCTTTCTAAAGATATCACCTGCTCTGTTGTATTGAACAACAATCATACTTCCTACATAATCCTTTTTCAATCCCATTTCACCTGTTAGCGGATCATAGATTAAATTATTCCAATTACGGAATGTATTGTAAATGTAGTTTTCATTTGCTTCATTCAAGTTAAGACTAAAGTTAAGAGTTAAATCAACCATAGTTGAAGCCGGCATACCTGCATAAGATCTATCAGCGAACTTATATTTCTGATTTACTGGCTCAATTGCTGGATTTAAATTATTTAATCCTCCTATTGAATTTACTTGCTCTAAGATTAAACCCGTATCATCCCCTAATGGTGAAAATACTGTCACCTCAAATAGGTTAGGCTGAATAGGTTCGTACCTTTGGCTACTGGCCCTTGATTGGGTATAATGTGGTAGTGGCATATTTTATTTGTTTTTTTATATATTCGTCTTTAGTTTCTTCTTATTGGAAGTTTCCTGTACTAATTGCTCCAGTTCTTAAAATTGTAGTTCTTTGTACAAGAATTTCCATTCCTCTTACTGGTTCAATATATGTATCTAGGATACCTACATTTTGATCAATAACTTCTGGTGTGTTATTTGTTTCATCCATTATATTTCTATAATCATAAACACCATCATCATTTTGAACAGTTGCTAAGAAGTTATCAGCTAATGTTTTAATTTCTAACCTTGTCTGAGCTGTATTAAATTCAAATAGGTAGTTTTTCAATATTGCTTCTATACCATCTTGGATGTAAATAACAACTTCTCTAACATTAATTGAACTTAAAGCAGATTTCGGTACTTGTTGTGCAGTTTTATTTGCAAAGATAGTTGGACCTGTTCCACTTTGGAATATGATTGGATTTAATCCAAATGGCTCTAAGTAGTAACGATCATCTTTATCTAAGTTTATTTCTAAACCTACAACCCCATTTCCACCTATTACTCCACGTCTTACACCTGCTACGATTGACCAAGGTAATGCGTTTTCGTATTTCAAAATAAAGTTATTAGATACATTTGCAGCTGGAGGAACATTAATGTTCTTTCCTAAATCCCTAACAGTAATATAAGGATAGAAGAATCCACCCCAAGAACCTCCACTAGTTGCAGAAGGTAATGAATATCTAACTGTTGGGTTTAATGCAAGATCTCCACCTTCAGATATAAACTTAGATGAAACACCACCAAGTAAATCTGTAAAGCTAGGATCTGTACTTTTCTTAAAGTCCTTAGCTGATGGAGCATTAATTAAGGCAAACGCATTCTTTCTTTCCATACATAAATTAGTATAAATTGATTTTGAATTTGCTTCAATACCATTACCAAATGTATCTACCAAGTATCTAAAGTTAATAGTTTCTCTATCAGTTAATGCTTTAAATAAATTAGTACCTCCTAAGATTGGACTTAAACATTGGTTTTGTCTAGCATTTGAACCATCAGGTACGTGTTTAGTTGCAATTAATTTAAATCCTGGTAATTCAAAGATATTTAAATAATCAACCCATCTGTCAATAGGATAATATAATTCTACTTTCTTTGTAGCACCTACAGTATCTACACTAACTTCAGATTGGCATGTTACCAATAATGCAGTAGTGCCTGCAGGAATAACAGAATACTGAGATGGTGTTACTCCACCAACTACAGAATTAATTCTAGTTAATCTTGAGTGCCCTGTTAAAGTACCTTCATCATGTACCAAATAGTTTCCTACTATAACATCAGCAGCCTCTGGTGAAGTTGATGCAATTAAAATTTCATTTGGTTTTAATGTTGGCTCATTAATTGAATCACCTAAAATATCAATAGTTAAGTTAAGTGCACCTTTTAAAGTTTGTACATTTAAACAATTAGCAGCAGCTAATGTACTACCATCAGATTTTAAGAAGAAGCCTGCACCGTTTAATGTAAACTCTTGGTGAGGAGTTAAGTTAATATAACCATCTTCTTGGTAAGGTGTAATTCTTACTGCTGGTATAGAATAAGCTGGATCAGAAATTGCTACTCTCTGTGTAGGAGTAGTATGAATCCATCCGTATTCTATAGCATTCATTACTAAATAAGATGTATATTCAATTCCACCTAATACATAAACAGCTTCATCACCATCAGTTAGTGTACCGTTTGCAAATTGAGTTTGTAATGTTGATCCATAAGAACCAATAATTCCAGCAGGAGTACCTGCAATTGGGCTAAATTCATCAGCTACAAAATCAAAGTCAGCTTCATTAATATAATTATAGCTTGCATCTACTGCTGTACTAAAATCAGCTAAATCAGCACCATCACCAGATAATAATATAGTTATAGTATCACCTACTGTTTGTTTAGATATAACTGGAATATATTTTGTGCCATCTTGACTTAATATGAATGTTCCTACAACAGTTGCAGTATTCGCAGTCATACTATCAAAAGCATTCCATAAAGCATCCTTAGGATCATTAGCATTAACAATTTGTAATTGTATATCAGTACTTCCAGTTGGAATAGACTTTGTAATTATACTTGATGAGTTTGTTACTACAGTTCCTGGGTCAAGTGTTCTACAATAATTTAAATCAGAAACAATTGATCCACTATATGATAACATGTTTATATCATCTTGGATTGAATTAGCTTGAATATACTCAATGTTATGTCCTACCATATCAATACCACCTTGTACACCATCAATTAAAATATCTCCGCTGAATAAATCTTCATTAACAGTAACAAATAATCCGGTTGATGCAGTGTCAGCATTAACAACTTTTTCAACAAAAAGGTTATTACCTAATAAGTCTACAAAATCAGGAATTAAACATGCAGTATAAGTAGCTTGTAAAGTTACTTCTGTTTCATTAAAGAATTCTTGCAATAATGTATCAGTTGTGTCAGATTGGAACTTTCTTCTCTTTATACCTTGTGTTGGATCAAAATACTTTTGGAAAGTAGGATCCGCATTAAATCTAGAATAAGGAGTAGTTGTACCGAAGTCTCCACCAAAGTTTCCTTCAATTACAAAAATATCTACAAAGAAGTCAGATATTAAACTATCTTTATTTAAAAATCCAGGAACATTAGCAGCACCATACCATTCTTCAACTGTTACTTGGAAAGGTAAAACATTTGTTAATGCAGATTTTTTAGCAATAACAGATATAGGATTTTGACCTAAGTTTACAATATCTAAAAAGTCATTTACAGTAGTTGGCTGTAATGCATCAGTATTTGCGCCGACGTTTGTTAAAAAGTCGTCTGTTGATGGAAACCAAAATTTATCTCTGTTATAAAATTTTGATAACTCATAATCAGCACCTGCATTCTTTTGTGATGTATCAAGAGTAGAAGCAGTTGAAAATCTAACTGCATTAACTTTATCATTAGCATCTAACGCTAATAAGTTAAGAGCAAGAATAGGTCCTCTTTCCAAAGCTGTTAAACAACTTCTGTGGAAGTAAGAATCCTTTCTTTCTAAATTTCTATCTATATCACCATATACTTGCTTAAAGAAAGCTGTATCGGGAATGAAGACGGGAGTGTTAAACGGGCCTGTCTTAGAAAAACCGACAACAAGTCGTGTTTGATTAGCAGGGATACTAACGACTTGACTTTTGTCAAATTCAAATCTATATGTTCCTGCAGCCTTAAGAGAAGCGATTTTTGGATCTAGTGCCATCTTGTATTATATTTTTTTTGTTTATTAGTTTTTTTATATATCTACTAAGTAACTACTTTTTATACTAAGTCATAGATATCAAAATTAAGATTCCCACCCTTTGAATCTTTTTCTAAAATTTCTTCTATTTTATTTTGAATGGAAGGATCTATCTCATCATAAATCTCTTCGACAAAATCTGAAAAATCTAATGTTGTGAAGAACTCAGAACTATTTATACAAGTCATAATTAAATCATCATTACCTAATTGGCCTGCATATGACCCATTTGGAAGTTTACCGAATGTTGATGATTCTTTTACTGTATCTTTATCGTAAATGGTTATTTTGTTCTGAGCAATATATTTTTTAAAATTTTGACAAAATATAGGTTTATTATCTTTCTTTACTTTTAAACCAAATCTTTTTGTTTTAGCATCTACTCTATGTTTAAATTTTACAACTGATTCCTCATCAAATTGATTTCTTTGTGGAAAGACAGTTTCTAATCTTTTAATTAATTCTCCACCAAACATATTCCATTCAATTATTAATTTTACATTCTCCGAGTAAAATAAATCAAAACCTAAAATATAAAGAGCTTTGGCAAATTCTTCTATCGTATGAGAATTACTTCTAAACCTTCCTACTTGCTTAATTCCGAAAAAATCAACAAAACTTCCTGGTGTGGTTACCCCTTTCCAATCTTTTTCATCTAACATTTTTATTTGGAAAATATTTATAACAGAATAATCACCACCTGTACCTTCGGCTATATCAACTGAAAATACCCAATAATTATAATCTTCTTCTATTTCATCTAAATTTAAATCTGGATGCCATAAGAGTCCACTATAATCAATATCAGCATCTTCAAATTCTGGAATCTCTCTATGTTCAAATTCTATTTGCCCTTTTGTTAACTTCTGTAAACTAGCTGCACTTAATAATAATGAAGAGTTTGCAATAAACTGATTTCCGTATTGTCTGTTAAATGCTTCATCACTTCCTAAGTTAGCAACTTCTTGTTGCATCCAAGCATCATCTCTACCAGGTACATCCCACCAGTCAACTCGGAAAGGTGTATATTCACTAAGGCCTTTTTCTGCTGCTGTGTAAATGTCATAAAATTTATTAAAGCCATTAGGAGTACTTGTTATAATAACTTTAGAGTTTTGTGAAGCGGATACTGTTGGATACACATTTTCATAAAAAGTATTTACAAAGTTTGCAGGTATATGCGCAAACTCATCCATAAATAATAAATGAATAGTAAAACCAATCGCTGCTTTCTTTGTAGTAGTTTGACCAATGATTCTACAACCATTATCAAACTTGGAATTAAATACATCCCATTTTAATGTACCGGGCTTGAGAAAGAATGGTAAGTGCTCTAATATAGTTTTACCTTTATCAATAATTTCACGCGTTGTCGCTCCTTTATTTGATAGGATAAGTGAATTCTTATCAAAATTAAAAACTGAATACCAAGCAATAAAAATTGAAGAGCATATAGTTTTACCTACTTGCCTACTGGCTAAACAAACATTAAATCTTTCTGCTTGAAACTGTCTAAGCATTTCTTCTTGGTATGGCCTAAGAGAAATAGTTTGCAATCCTTCATCTGTCATTACTGTACAATAAGTATTTGCAAAGTATACAATGTCAGTTGCGCATTTTTTAATTTCTTTTAGTTCCTCAGCAGTATAATTAAATACAATGTTACCTTTTCTTAAATTAGGATTACCTTCATAGAACGGAGTTGACTTTGGTTTATACCCTTCATCTAATGCAAGCATAAGTTGTTCTACCTTATCACTAGTCCATGCAAAAGATTCTGCACCTTTAGATACTTTAAATTCAAATCCTGCTGATTCTGCTTGTGGTCTAGGCATTATTTTCTATCACGGCTAAGGCTTCTCCAACGTGTATTATTTCAAACTCTTCACCATTTAAATTATACACTGTACCCTTTCCTATATTTTTTAATATAACATCTCCAGCTTTTAAATGTTTTGCATTACCTGGATTAATAACTATGGCTCTGCGATTATATTTATCAGCAGGTATTATAATTCCTGCGGCCGTAGTTGCTTCTTCTTGTTCGATTTCCTGAATTAACAGGCAATCATTCTTCATTTTCAGTTGCATCGACATCTTCTATATCTTCTTCTTTAATTGTGTCTTGTAAAGCTCTCATTAAATCTTTAGTTCCTCTAGATTTAATACCACTTTGTTTATTGGATGTTGAATTTTCAGTACTGTGATAAACATCAACATCTCGTGATATCTTTTTAGCATTTTCTTCAATAGCTACCATATACATTGTTTGGCTTTTTATAATATCTAAAAGAGTTCGCTGTAAATCACTAAGTACTTCAAACATTCTAGGAGATACATCACCTTCATGTATAGTCTCCATTAATAAGGTAATAGCAGTTTCACTATTTTGCATTTGTCTGATTAACATAGATAATGCAGATTCATCTAAAGCAGCCTTTGCTCTAATGTATTCATGTTCTGCTATTATATCTTCACTTAAGTAAAAAGTTAATAAACTGTTCATTACTGATTCTGCCTTATTTTTAGCTTTTATCAGTGCCGCACTCTGGCCACTATCAACTCTTACAGGCTGTAGCTCTTCTGTGTTATTACTTAAACCTTCAACCTCATCAGGCAAATCATTTAATAGATCACCTAAACTGTCACGAAATTTATTTTTCGATTCGTCTTTCATTTTCCCTAAATTTATAATATATATTCCAAGTTATCTTGGGTTAGTAACAGTTGGCAATAATAATTCTGGTGAAGCATTATCTAATACTAAGGCTAGGTGTGAATCCTTTACTACATATTGACTTAAGATTAATTCTTGTAATTCTTCTTCTATAGGTTGGCTCCAAATTCTTATGTTAGTTAAGTCGGTTTGACAACCAAATAATTTCCATGCAAAACCATCAGGTACAGATGTAGCAGGTATAGTTTGTGTATTTACATAAATATTAGTTAAATCTGCTGTTCTATCTGGATTTGCAGCACCTGCCTGTTCTACTGTATTATATAAAAATAATGATAATTGTTTGGATAAGTTATTTAAGTTAATAGTTGCTGCATACCATTTATCTTTTATGAAACTAACTGATTTTTTACTTAAATCATATTTATAATAAATATCATTAAGTTTAATAATAAACCAATTAGTAGTATATGTAAATTCAACATATGCTGTTATAGGTGATTTAAATTCATAGTTATCATATGCTAAAAAAGTATTACTTACTTCTTTATTGAACTTTGCAGTTGGTGTTATTATATTGTCTATGTAAGGTGTATCTAAAACAATACTATCCCCAATGACTTCTTTAACTCTTTGTATACCATTATAAGAATTTGTACCTCTAATAGCAACCCAATCACCCGGAACAATTATATCACTCTTTGGGGCAACAGGTAAACCTGGTGTTACTAACTTAGGATACCCTCCTTCATCACTTATTAAAATAACCAGTAGATTTTTTTGAATTGGTTTAAGGTATTGAGGCCTAAACCAAAATGTAAATGCTCTACTATCAGTATTAGACCACCCATCCTTATATCTATATTTCACTGCTATAGACCTATCCTCTAATGTACCTAATGCATAATGATATTTAGAAATGATTGTCCATTGATTATAGACATTCTCTTCTGTAATAGTCATCTTTTTATTTAATGCTCTTCTTACATAATCATTAGCTTGGCTACCTATTGTGTTATATTCATTAGGTTTTCTAACATCTTTAAATTCATTCTCTCTTTCAACCCTAAATTTTTCCTCTACATTAGAAACTAATGCTTCAGTAGATGCTTCAGCTGCATCACCTTCAGCAGTATCTTCGAACCCTACATTTGTTCTTTGTTGATATGTAACTAAGCTTACTCTCCAATATGCACCAGTATACATAAAATCATCTGATTGTGCAACTGCATCAACTTCATACATTCTATTCATAAATTGTTTAAAATATAAATAGTCTCTCATTTGTGGTTTTGCCCCTACACCGAACACTGCCTCAAATGCAGATTTTACAATATGAATTTCAAATTGAACAGGAAAGTCCATCATTAAAGGATTGAAATTTATATCCCGAGTTGGTAATTCATTATCAGGAATTAAAATTTTAATCTCTCCTTCTTTAATAACATCAAATAAAGAATATTCTTTTAAGATAACATCTCTACTTCTTTGGTCTGCTTTAGTTTTATAATAATCAACACAAAATCCAAATAAGTTGCTTGTCATAGCAGCTAATTGGTCGTACATTTGACCAGCTCTAGATATATCATAAGGATTCCATCCACCTCCACAACAATCAAACGCTAAGTTAAGAGCACCAGAACAACCGTCTACTCCACCACAATCAATTTGCGGTATTTTACAAATCACACCACCATCAGTTACAATCTCTAATGCTATAGAATTAAATGTTAAAGTACAATCACCTACTTGAGTATACCTATATTGAATCCAAAATGGATTTTTAGGATTTAATGTTAATGCCTCTAAATTTATATCAGTAAGTGGAACCCAATCAGAATAAGTCACACCATCAATACCCCACCTAAAATCCTTGTTATAATAACAAGAGGTAGATTCACCTGTAATAGAATCAGTAAATCCTATTACTTCGGTTACATTTTCGTATGGTGTTTTAAGACTAACTAATAACTGATCGCCATTAGCATCTGTACTTGATCCAGTTACTGCCATGTTATGAATTTATTTGTTGGTCTCCTATATCTACTTTCTTCTTTCCAAAGATTTTATCAGCAGATGCTAAACCTAAACCACCGATACAAATTGCAGCAACGGCATTTACTAAAGTTGGCTCTACTGGCATATCTGTGTAAAGATTAATCATTAAAGCGGCGCATAATGTTACACCTGCTAAAATACCAATAAACCTTTTTGATGAAGGCGTGCCTTTTTCATCTTTTAAAAGACCACCTAACCAATTGATAATTCTTTTCATATACAAACATTATTTGTTTATATATTCATGTTCTAATACGGTGTATAGTCAGTCTTCACTAAAAGTATTGGATCATCTTCTTCTATCTTAGGATCTACTGCTGTGATGATATCAAAGCCATTCATAGCATCCATTTGAATATCGTCAAATTGAGAAAGAACATCAAATAAAGTTGTAGCTTTAATATAAAAGTAAGGGATTCTTTCAAGGTACTTATTTTTCATTACACCGATGTCCATGAATCTTTTGTTAAAATTATCTAATTGTTCTCTATCTAAAATTTTAGTAAGATCAAATACGCCTTCTATAATATTAAAATGAAAACTTAAAATTTCTTTACCACCATCAACTTTAACTAATCGCGAATAGATTTTTGCATCAGATATTTTAAAAGTTATTTTAGATAGATTAGATAACCTTTTTATTATAGACTGTAAAAAGAAAATAGAATTAGGCTTAAAATTAGGATTAGGTAAAGTATCTTGTCCTAAAGTTTTTTGTATTTCTGCTTTTAAAAATGTTGAAGTTTTTATTGCATTCTGAAAATCATCTAAAGATACAATAAATTCATTTTTCTTTTTAGATTCATTTCTGCATTCTTTTTTAACTCTAGATATAATAAGATTATCAATATAATCATTCTTATATAAAGTAAAAGAAATATGAGTTGGAATTTCTAATTCAAATTGGTTATCAATTAACATCATTGCTCATCTGTTTTTCTAACACGTTTATTGCATTTTTTATTTCAGATGGCATATGCTTCATTGCTTCATTAAAATCACGTTCACCTATTTCATTAATCTTTAGATACATTTCTAAAGCTTTAGGATTAGGATCCCATTTTTTCTCCTTCTTTTTAGCTTTGGTTTTTGTATAAATAAAACCAGGTACTCTATTGAATTTTGATGCAACCATTCTCCATGCTTCTGCTTGACCTACTGGATCAATCTTTAATGCATTAAACATATTTGCTTGTATTGGAAATTTAATACTCATAAATCTATTTGTCATAAATGAGTTTTTTGACTTATCATAACCTTTTAATTTATTCCATTGTGAGTCTTTTCCAAACAAGACTTTTATGTAATCAAATAATTTCATTACCTTTTATTATTTATACGATTGATTAGTACTTTTGTTTACAAGTTACTTGTAAAGTTCTTTAATAATTTCTGCCTTTTGTTCCCAGTTTAAAAGTAAAGGTTTAAAGACCATTGGAAGCTCTTCTTGACTAGATCTCCATTCTTGAACATGCTCTCTCATTTTAGTTTTCATTTCTTCAATATAAGGTCCGAAAGGATATTCAAATTGTATAGTATCAGTTTCTGTTCTTACTGTTACATATAAGTCACTTGACATTGTTACAAAATAAGATATTTTTCTTTGTTGGTGTAAAGCTAATAATTGCATAGAATATAAATGATCTTCACCATTAGGAATATCTTCATCCATCATAATTTCAGCACTTCTTCTACTTTGCAATAAAATTCTATCAAAACTACATGGGTGAGGATCGTTAACCCAATTGGCTTCGCCTGGTCCATGCTCTGGTCTTTTGAATAATGAATCACCCCAAACACATCCCCAATATTCATCATTCTTACCTACTGTGAAATGGTGACCTCCTAATTTTTCATTAGCAACTGCATCTAAAGGGTGTTTGCCTAACACATCCATACAAGGATACCATTCTATATGTTCCCATATTGATTTAACAAAGGTAGGATAGAGAAAATCATCACCGTCTACTTGCGTTAAATAATCAGCATCACTCTCTAAAAATAATTTTCTACAGGAATTTTTTCCTTTACCAGGCTTTCCGTTACTTTCAGTTCTTACAACTTTATATGAAAACCCTTCATTTAAAACATCTTCATAATATTGATCATTTAATGTATTAATAACAATAACTGGTTCAATTATTAAATTCTTTTCTTCATATTGTTGCTCTACTGATTTTACCATTCTTTTTAAAGCTGGTAAATTATGATGAGAGAGCATGCATAAAAGAATCTTTTTAGGTTTTTTAGGCAACCTAACTACAGGTATATTATTTTCAGTTTTAATTACTTCCATTAAAATATTTTTCCTTTTGTTTTTTTGTTTGTAATGAATGACATATCATCTGAATTATCATTATCACCTTTAAAGAAGCTAGCCTTAAATGCTGAATTATCATCTCCGTCATATTTTGTGCCGCCAACAATTTTTTTCATTGTTGAAATATTAGGTAACGCTAATTCATTTATATTTATTGTAGACTCTACTGATTGAAACATTTCATCTAATATACCTTCTGGGATAGTATGAGAACTAAGTACCATTAAATTAACATTAGATTTTAAATTAGAAATAATTTGTTCTCTACTCATATGTTTAGCTTTCATATGCCTAATTAAGATGTTGGCCAAATCAGTAATATAACCATCTTCATATAAATACATATGAGATAATGAGCCATGCTTTTCCTTAAATTCTGCAATGATAGCAGTGGCTTTAGATTCACTGACACCGTATCTCCTAGATTTTCCATTTTTAGGTTTTGATACATACCAATATGCAGGAGGAACATTATCACCAGAGTCACCGGTTAGAACCTTACGGAAGCGGAACTCTTCAGGGTCTACCTCTACAACGGAAACTTTCTTTTTGGAAATAATAGATGAAAGTAGTTTTTTAGATTGTGACTCTGGTGAAGATGATACTTTTAGTACATCAAATAAATCATTAGAAGTTTCTTTTTCTTCTGAAGTTAGCCATTCAGAAAAGCCTTGATAAGTATAAAGCTTTTTATGAGCTGGCGAAAACAATATAGTATGAGTATTATTATTTGTACTCTTATTTACTAATTGAACCAAATCTCTGTCACCCGTAAACATAATAACAGATTTATCATTTGCTAGACATTCAGTATTCCATGCATACATTAGATCATCACCTTCGGCGCCGTCTACTTTGGAATAAATAACACCTTGCTTAATAAGTAATTGTGTAAACTCTTCAGTAACTTTAGAAAAGTTTGCCCAGTTAATTGAACTATCCTGTTTACGGTTACCTTTATATTCTGCATCTGGGTAAAAGTCTTTTCTCCATGATCTGGAATCTTGTGTCCAAACAACCTTATCAATCAGACCTTCAAATAATCTTATCTGATATGCAAAGTCAGTAGCTAGCTTTCTCATAAATACTTTAGTATCTTCTTCTGTACCAAGCATTTCAGCTTTTTTAGATTTTCTTGGTAAAACATATAAAGTTCTAAAAAGAAAATAGTTACCGTCAATAACAAATGTATGCCTTCCTGTTTTTCTCATAATAATCTATTTAATATAAATATAACAAATTTTAGTTATTACTGAAAGTTTCTTTTAAGACTATTTCTTCAGCTTCTTCTTTTGCATATTTATTTTCTTGCCTTAACCAATGATATCTTCTAACTGCTGATCCTAATTGATAATTGTTAGGAAACTTTTTTATTAATTGTTTTAAGAATTGTGATCTCATACGCCGTTTAATATTGATTGCAGTTCATAAATACAAGCAAGCATTGATACTGCAGGATCTATTACTTGTTGCCTTTGTGATTGATATTTTGCTACAGTTACTACCACTTGTGGAATAAACTGAATATATGATTGTCTTTCTTGTTGAATAAATTCTATAAATTCAGCACCTAGTGAAGATAATACATCATCAGTTCTGTTTGCATAATTAGATAACATATACTGATAGTTTTTTACAGGATCTTCTCCATCAATAACTAAATCATAAATATCTTTATAAACCGAACTAAATTGTTTTATATCATCAACAGTTATTGTATCTTTACCTTGTGATTGGAAGCCTTGCAACTGATTTAACATATTCCTTAAATCTGGAAATTTTCTTTTTACTAATTCAACAGCTGCATGTTTATCTATACTAATTCCTTCTTCTTTACAAATTTTAAGAATCCTCATAATGTAGCTTTTCATTATTTCAGTTTCTTCTTCTTTGGAAAAATCAAAATCAATCATTTCAAATCTTGACTGAATTGGATCTGGTACTTTATTAATATAATTACATGTAGCAATAAATCTTGCATTTGTTGCAAATTGATCCATCGTTGCTCTTAATGCTTTAAAAAATTGATCCGATACACCATCAATCTCATCAAGAATAATTACTTTCATTTTTCCCGGTTCATCCATTATTGAACGATTTGCACAAAAATCAGTAATCCTATTTCTTACAATATCTACTGAGGTATCAGTTGATGCATTAATGTATAAGTAAGGATGATTAAAATGTTTAACCATTACTTTTGCTGCTGATGTTTTTCCTGTACCTGGACTGCCGTGTAATAATAAATGTTGATAAACTCCTTTACTTAATTTTTCACCTACTCTTTTTGGTGTTATTAAATCTTCTAATGCCTTTGGGCGATATTTTTCTGTAAGTAAAATGTTTTGTATGTTCCGCATAATTAATTTATTTTTATATGGACAAATTAGTGAATTGTTTACATCATGGATAAATATAAAAATAAACATTTATAATGCAAAGAAGACGGAATGTTAGAAAAGTAATGGAGAATCCTAACATAGTACACACTAGGCCATCTAATATAGAAAGAAGGCATGCTACTAGAAGATTTAAGAAAAACACTCCACCTTTACGTGCACAAGGAAATGCACCTAGAAGTAATGTACCACCTGTACATTTACCTGAAAGACATGATCCTAATGTTCAGTATTCAGCAGTAAGTCCTATTTTCAAAGGTGAGACTATTTATATTATTGGTGGTGGACCTTCATTAAAGAATTTTGATTTTAGAGAATTACATGGAGCAAAAAGCATTGCAGTCAATAAAGCTGTTTTATTTCATACCTTTGCAGATGTTTTATATTGGACTGATACTAGATTTTATTCTTGGTATAAACAAGACATAGATAAATATAAAGGTTTAAAATATGCATTAAAACCTGGTAGTCAATATACGAGTGATATTAAAGTTTTAAAGAAAGGAAAGCCTTATGGCTTAGAAAAAGATCCTCAAACATTAGCTCATGGCTTTAATAGTGGATATGCTGCAATTAATCTTGCTTATCATTTAGGAGCAGCACGAATTATATTATTAGGTTTTGATATGGCTAATAACGGTGATGAAAGTCATTTTCATGATGGTTACCCTTCAAGAGGTACATCTGACAGAATGTATATGGATAAATTTGTACCAGGATTTAAACAATTAAAAGCAGAACTAACTCAGAATAACATTCAAGTACTAAATGCTTCACCGTATAGTAAGATAAATGATTTTCCTAAGATTTCATTTGATCAGGCCTTAAGCTTTAGATGATCTTTTAGCATAAGTCATAAACTCCCTCTGTTCCTTTTTTAGGAGGTGTTTACAGTGTTTAGTAAATTTAATTGATGTATCTATAATTCTACCATCTACACTTTTATTCCGTGAGTTATGGGCTTTAGAACATTTAGTACAAACAAAGTTTTCAACTTTTTTGGAATCCATTCTAGATTTTATAGGAACTTTACATATTCCACAATTCCAATCAACAAGATCTGCATCTTTTTCTAATTCTTTAAGAGTTGTAAACGTTTCCCTAAAAGGATTCCATATAACTTTATTGACATTCTTTTCATGTCCATTCATATCCTCTACTTTAAATATTATTTCAAAAGCTTGAGTATCTGAATCTAACCATTTCATATGACGGTTATTTAAAAGCAATTTTTGCTTCAAAGGCGGAAGGTTTTCCAAAAGAATACCATACCGCCTTTTATACCATCCGAAGTTTATCTTACGAACTTTATACATAAATTTTTAATTTAACAGTTACAACATGTACAATCACATGAAGTACCACATCCGCATGTTTTACAATTACATTTCATATTAATAATTATTTTTACAGGTTTGGTCTTAATCTTGCAAATTTTTGAGAAACTGATTCTGCTACATATTCAAAAGATTCACCAACTGGTTTTAATTCCTTTCTTAAATCTTTTATAGACTTTTCTAAATCTGCTATTGCTTTCTCAATATCTTTACCTGCTTTATCAGCAGCAGCTACTTGACCAGCCAAAGCAGTTTCAGCATCAGTACCTTTAGCATCTTTTAATTTTGTAGCAAGATCATCCTCTTCCTTTTGTGCTAATACTCTTTCTTGTTTAGCTTTAGCAATTTTTTTCATTGCATCTTCAATCTTCTTAGAGATCTTTTCTTTTCTTTCTCTTTCCTTCTTCTCGGCTGCCGTCTCTTTAGTTTTACCACCATCTTCAGTGCTTTCATCTTCAGTATTATCATCTGTGGCAGGTTTTCCTGTTTCTTGAGCTAATCTTTCTTTAGCAGCAGCAAGATCCTCTTTTGCTTCGGCTTGACCTTCACCTTCAAGCTCAGCTATTTTAACATTTATTTCTTCTATCTTAACCGCTATAGCTTTGCTCTTTGCTGGATCTTTTTCAGCCGCCTTCTGGTCAATAAGAGGTTTTCTCTGCTTTTTTAATGTGGCTATTTGTTCTTTTGCTTGACCTTCTTTTGCTTTATCTACTTCACCAGGATCAGCTTCATAATCCGCTAATGCTGATTTTTCCTTTTGAGCTTTTTTAGTTAATTCCTTTTTTCTAATTTTCAACCTTTTTGCTTGTTCACCGTCAGCTGCCTTGAGTACAATTTCATTTGCTGCTAAGTTAGCTTTTGTTTTTGCTAATGCTGCAACTCTTTTTAAACCATCAGTTGTTGCTAAGTCAGTCATTCTTTGTGCAATATTAGAAGCAGTATCTGCTAATGCCATATTCTTGGCCTTATTTGCTTGGTCTAAGACTTCTTTTTGTTGTGGGCTTAAGTTTCCTTTAGCCTTTTCTTTTCTTTTTGCAAAATCAACATCGTTTAATGCCTGTGCAGTTCTAGCCTTTTGGTATTTTTTGGCATTATTTTTAATCTTCTTCCATTTCACTGGATTTCTAATTGCATCTATTAATGCCTCATTTACAAATTCATTGTATGTCTTTAACTTACCCATGAGAATTTTATAATTTTAATTTAATTATATATCAGACATATTAAAACAAAAAAGCCACTCCGAAGAGTGGCTTTCTATATAAAGTATTAAACTATTATTAGATAATAGAACAACCAGTGAACGTAAAGTTCATTGTGTAATACATTAATTCAGGATTGAATCCAGCGTCTACTAAAGCGAATCTAGATTTAACCGCGATTTTAGGAGCCATAGTTCCTTCTGCGATTGTTTCTACTGATTCAGCCATTAAGTAAGGCATGAATACTAAACCAGGTGAGTTACCATCACCTTTACGACCAACAGCAATTGTATAGTCATTGAAGGCTCTGTTTGGATCAACATAAATAGTTACCCCAGCGATCGCACCGATTGGATATAAAGATCCACCAGCTTGATTAACTGTATTTGATAACGGATATGCAACGAATCCAGCAACTGATTGAAGAGCAGTAGCCATTTCTCCACCTGTTACAGCGAAAGTAGCTGGTCCTCTTCTACCTCTTGTAGCAATTAAGTTACTTGCAGCAAGAATCTTAGTGTAGATTCTTCTCTGTAAAGTACCTTGTACATTACCACCACCTAAAACGTTAGTCTGTGCAGCAGGAAGACCGGCAGCATTTTGGTTAACGTTTGTAGTGTTGTTAGGTCCTAATGCAATTGCAGTAGTAGCACCACCTGCTTGGTCAAACTGTTGAGATAACTGTGTACCATTTACAGCCGCAACGTTTGCGTTGTTAGTTACACCGTTTCTAAAGATTCTGTCCAAGATGTACTTGTTGATTGACTGAGTCAATTCGTTTACTAATACAGCTTCTACTTGAGCTACTGCATCGATACCGAATTGCTTAAGGTCTTGTACTTGCTCTCTAGTTACAGCAGCAGCAACTTGGAAAGTTTCAGCAGCTACAGACTTGTTGAATAAGCTAAGTCCCATGATGTTATCAACAGTTGATTCACCTACACCTCTTTGGTAAGGATCTAAACCGTTAATATTCTCAGTTGCAAAAGCAGGTCCACCAACAGCAGGGTCGTTAGATGGTTGGAAAGCGTTACCAGAGAAACCAGAAATATGATCCTCTAATGCTTTAACTAATCCTAAGTTAGTAGGGTTAGTGAAAGTACCAGCAACGTTACCACCAGCTAAAACTACACCTAGTGGAGTACCAGCAACTAAACCGTGATAGTTACCACCAGCTACAATTGAATTATAAATAGTTGCAGCAGCAGTCTCAGCACCTTGTGCGAAGTTAAATCCACCGTTTACACCATTTGCATCAAGTGCAGTTGTGTTAGCTCTTACTCTGAAGATATTTAAACCGTCAATTCTTGAAGTTCCAACGAAAGTTAATTCGTAAGATCCACCAGAAGTACCAGTTGCAATATTAGCAGCAGTATCTACATAAATTAGATCGTTTACTGTAAAAGCAAAACCAGCAGCAGGAGTACATCCTACTTTGATCATTAATGGAGCAGCTACAGTATCAAGAGCACCGTTAATAGGAGCACCTGATCCTCTACCTCCACCGTATACAAAGTCTAGGTAAGTTAAAACTCCCATAGGGCCTTGCATTGGTACTACAGGAACTAAGTCTAAACCTACAGTCTGTGCAGCTACTTGCATTGCAAGTGGTAACAAAGAAAAAGGTCTGTCTCCAGATCCAGTAGCTTGTCCTGGGAAAGCGTTCATTGATCCAGGATCTCCTGGCAATGTAACATTACCCATACTTTGAACATTCATGTTCGGGTTAAGGTGTACAGTATTGTAAACACTCTCATTAAGGTTGTGGTAGTGGCAATATTTAGACATCCAAGCCAATTTAGACTTTTCAGTTATACCAGTACTTTCCTCAATAACAGGTCCCCAAGTCTTTTGAACCTCAGCCTCGTTAATTAATTGATTTGCGTACATTTTAAAAAATTATTTTTCGCATTTTTTGTGGAATTATAAAAATTCCGTTTCTAATCGCCACAGCCCTTTTCTTCTTAGCTATTCGATTATATCGTTTAGATTAAATGATTATCTATTTAATCTGAATTTCATTTTTTGAATTAAATCTGCTTGATAGCTTTCATTTAATAATGGCTCTTTCTTTTCTTGAGCAGCTTCAGCAGCAGTTTTAGCTTCATTAATAGATTCTAAACTCATTTGAGTAGATCTCATATCTCTTGTTTGCCAAAAGTTATTAATAGCATACGGAGTACTTAATGAGTGGAATTTAGATTCAGCAATAATTTGTTCTTTTCTTGCCTCAGAAAGGTTATCCCATTTACTACGGAATTTTTCTGGCATATCATCAATAAAATTGATTGCCTTTCTTTCAGTTATAAAACATGAATCCCAAACATTCTCAGCTTGTACAGTTGACATAATAGAATCTTTATTCATTGACTCAACTATTAAAACTTTTTTATCTTCTGTTAAAGAATCAAATTCATTCTTTTTAGATTCTGATAAGAAATTCATAAAGTGCATTTCAGAAACAGATTTAGCTTCAGCTTTAGAAATTAAACTTTCTAATTTTTCACTGATAGAATCCTTATAAGATTTAGCTTCATGTTTCTTACTACATGATTCGCACATTTCTTTTAATTTTCCTTTATCTGCATCTGGATATTTTTCACATACTTGTTCGTAAGTCATGCCTTCATCCATACATTTTTTAACTTCTTCCATTGTTGGCATAGAACCTTCTTCCATTGCACCATACTCATTAACAGTAGATTCATTAATTGCTTCACCTTTAACAGAAGATACATTTTCTGCAATGTATTCAGAATATTTAATACTCTTATCTAAGCTTTCTGATAAGTATTCAGAATAAGCAATATTTTGATCAACTTTTTCTGCAACATATTCAGAATATTGAATTCCTTTTTCTAAGCTTTCACCTAAATAATTAGAATATGCAATTCCCTTATCTGCTTGTTCAGCTACATGCTCAGTATATTGAATTGAGTTATCCAATTCTTCACCTAAGTAAGAAGCATAATTTTTAATTTTATCTACATTCTCTGCTAAGTAGTCAGAGTAAGATATGCTTTTGTCAAGATTCTCAGATAAGTATTCAGTATAATCAGTAACCTGATTTACCTTCTCTGCAATATGCTCAGTATATTTAACTAGCTTTTCGATTAATTCATCGTTGTTAGAATTTGCAGATTCTTTAACACTATCCAATGTATTTTTTACATATTCAGTGTACTTATTAAAATCCTCAACAGTTACAAATTTGTCTGATGTATTTTCCATTGTTAGATCTGTTTTATTTGTTTTATTTATTTCTTCGTCTGAGCTATCCATTTCATAAATGTATAAACCTTCAGTATTTGCAAAACCAAAAGATTCATTAACTCTAGCCAATTCAGCATTTTCAAATCCTGGATCAGCAACTAAATCATAGGTAAAGAATTTTTTAATTTTAACCTTACCTGCCTCATCAACAGTACCAGCCGCTCTACTAGAAATATGTAATGGAATACCATCCTCTATTAACGCTTGAGCTTCTTTACCCTTTGAAGTATTTAGTAATCTTATTCTTCCTAAAACTTGCTTCTTATCTTTATCGTAATCTAAATCTTCGATAACATGTGAAACATTTGATAAGCTAATGTCAAAATCTTTAGGGTGGTCTAATTCACCTAAAAGTTTATTAGTTTTAACTTTCTCCTTTAATTCATTAATATGAGGAAGTACTTCAGCTTCTTCATAAATTCTATTATTTTTATTCTTTACTCCAATCTCAGTAAATACACCTTCAAGTACAACAGAGCCATCTTCGGCCTTAGTCATACTTAAATTTGACTTAGATCTTTCTAGAATTAAAAGTTTCTTATTTGACATCTTTCTAGTTTATTTGATTTATATATTATAACTCTTGATAGTTTTTAGATTCCAGCTAATGGGTCTTCATCCATTCCGTCATCTTTCTTCTCTGGTTTAAAATCATCTTTATTTGCACCTAAAAGAATCTTCTCAATATCCTCTTCTTTATAACCTTCTTTAGCTAGTTCTTCGCGCTCTTTAGCACGTGCATTTGCTTTGATATCATCGCGAGTAAATCCACCATATCTCTTAATTAAGAATCCTAAATCAAAGTAAGGTATTTCTTCCATTTCAGCAGTCATTGTACTTAATTGTGTTTTTAGATTACCAATAAAGTCAACTCTCTTTGTTTGCAATTCCATTTCTTTCATTTCTTCAAATACATTATCCTTTATAAAATCTAATCCTAATCCTGCCTTAAATGCAACATCATTTTTTAGCTCTGGGTGGTTAAGACACATTTGAAGATATACAGGCTTAACTAATATTTCTTGCCATATTGATCTTAACCTTGAAATAAATCTTCCAAATTTAATTTCATCTCTTAACATACCACTTGCTTCCATATCATATGTATTACCACCTTCCCTATCAAACCTAGAGAATGGAATCTTAGAAGCTAATTGTAATTTATCTGAAAAGTATTTTAAGGATTCAGTATCACCTAAATCAGGACCGTCGCCGCCTATGGTTGTAATCTCCGGTGATTCACCATCTTTAGAAGGTAACCAGTATTCTTTGTTAAACGGCATCATTGGTTTACCATTGGTTTGAATCTCACCGCTCTCAAAGTTAAAGTCTACAACCTCACGATATGAGTTCATTAAAGTAGCTAGAGATTGTTTTGCTCTGGTTTTTGATTTACCACCAACTGGGATTGTAAATTGAGTTTTGAATGAAGCATTAGATACAGCCCAGATAATTCTACTGTGCTCCATTATTCTTAATAAGTTAAAAGATCTTATTAATCTTTCCACATAAGATATTCTCATTGGTGAATTTACAGATGAATATGAAAGATAAATGATTTGAGAATCCCATAAGGTTCTTTCTTTTGCACCTTCTCCTTTATATTGGATCCAAACCTTTTTACCGTCATCAGTATCAATGCCTGGCATTAATGAAACAGGATCCAATTCTTTAAATCCTATAATTTCAGTTTGCTTATCATTATAAACAATTTCAAATGCAAGATAACCATCAATTAACCATTTTCTAAAATAGTTCCACGGAGATACAGAATCATTAAACCCAAAGTAATTATAGATATTATTATATACATCAGCAATTTCTTCTTCTATAGATTCTCCAATATGACCGTTAAAATGAGCATATGCCATATAATTAGATTCATCAAATACAATTGCTTCATCTGTTAATACATCTAGGATATCTTCAATTTCATCTTGTACTGCAAAGGTTCTAAGTTGATCTCTTTTACGAATATAATCTTTATCGAAGAAAGAAATATTTTTCTTCATATTAGTATCCGTTAGTGAAAGTGCAGCAAATGCGCCGTACATATCATCACCATCAGATCCCATTGGATTAAATGTATAACCCATTTGATTTTCAGTAAAACCTACTGCACGTGAATTACGAATGATCATATCATCATATGCCATTCCTAAATTAGAAAGATCTTTTAGAAGTCTTCTAACTGGATTTCCAGTACTTAAAGGACCTCTTCTATCTGTAAAACCTGCCATAATCTATTTTTATTATTAGTTTATATATTCTTGTAATATAATGCTTGAGCCTGGTTAATATTACCACCATAAAATTGATTTTCATTATTAACTGCCCCTACATACCAATCCTCATATCCTAAGACATAAGGATTTCTCATTTTCTTTATTATATACTGTCTTGTGCAGTATGTTAAATTATATTTTTTACCGTAAGCCTGTTTAATGAATTCCCATCTTAATTCAGGAATAGGCCTTTGGTCTTTAGGATTACCTATTGCATTACCCTTTAATCTGCTTTGTATTATTGATTGTAAAGAAACAGTGATTTCTGTTAAAAATGGAATTCTTGCTTCATACGGCATGTAATGTAGATTAATTCCTAATTGGTGGCCATTATCTGATTCACCTAATCCTATAACCAAAGGCTTAGTATCATAAAAAGGTTCGTCTTTAGTATAATAATTAAAACAATACATTTGACCAGGGTTTAAAACACCGTCACAAGGTGCACTGATTCTAGGTATGTCTTTTTCTGATTTTTTGGATGCACGAGTTCTACCTTTATTTTCTGCAAGGTAAATATCTAAATCTTCTGTGAATACTCCTACTAGTGCCATTAGAATAATTTTGAATCTTCTGTTAGTAACATTACTTTACAGTTTCTTTCTTTTGCCATTTTATTTAAAGCATTAGTTTTACATAAATTTCTAATATACGATTCATATGCATATTTAAAATTTTTCATAGCCTTTGCAGTTTTTCTTTTAGGTTCCTTAGGTTTGGTTAATTGAGCCTTAGGTTTAATTTCAACTACATATTCTTGTGTCTCGTCTCCCTTTTTCATCTTAAAGAAAAAGTCAGGATAATACTTATGAAACCTTTTATCCAATAAATTAAAGTAAGGTATAGAAAAAGGTTCAGATATCCAATAAATGACATCTTCATTATGATCACACCAATGACAAAACTTTCTCTCCCAACTGCTTCTATAAATTATAGGGCCTTCTCCTCTGTATTTTTGAGGAAATTTAGGTTTGTAATATCCTTGCTTAAATCCAGATTTTACAGTTGGCTTTACTTTCTTTATACTCATTTAACATTTTATATTGTATAAATCCCTTCACTATCAGAGCTACCGTTTATAGAAACTGTGCCATGATATTTCTTAGGGTGTAATTTATTCCATCCTTTTGCAAATCCTCTTTTAGCTATTTCAGTAAAATAAGCAAATGCATTAGTACTTTTTTCTGGATTAAAATTTCTCCAATATCTATAAAGATCCATATAAGCATAAGCAATACAATCTTGTCTATCTTCTGGATTTCTATATGTTAATTTTCTTGAACACTTATCAGCTAATAGCATCAAAAATTCTAACGCCTTTGGTGTTAATTCTCCTTGTTCTTTAGATATAATAATCTGTTCTAGAAGATCTCTATTATTTAAATAATTTCTCTTTCTTGCCATTAACTTTTGATTTATTTATTATTATATACAAAAAAGGACCGATTGTTTAATTCCAATCGGTCCTCTAATTATATTAAACTAGAATGTATTTTATATCTTAGATCTTAACCTCTAAATCACCCTTAGGCATTACTACACTCTTTCCGTTCTTAGGAACAATTACACTTAGCATATCGTCATCGCCTAATGAAGCATATTCTTCAGCAGAAACTAATACTTCTTGTCTCTTTTTCAAACCTTGACTGTTTACTTTCATTGATGCTTCTACATAACCATCATTTAAATAATCGTCTTTAGTTTTTTTTTCAGAAATATAAGAATCAGCTAATTCTTTTTCCTTTCCCTTTAGCTCTTCTTCTAATAAATTTAGAGCTTCAGTTAATTCTTCAGTTTCACCTAACTTTTTAATAGCAGCCTCAACTTCAGATTTCTTTTCTTCTAGGAAAGAAATTGAATCAGTAAGATCCTTTCTTTTATTTTCTTCAATTGCTTTTTCATTATCCTCAGCAATCAATCTTTCAGAAAGAATTGGAGAAACATCAAAGTTAATAAATTCTTTTACTATTTCTACCGTTTCAGTAGCAGTATTGATTTTTGACATTTCATTTAAGTTCATTCCAGGATTTACTTTATTAATGTAAATACCTTCACTTACTCCAATCATAGTTAAAAATACATCTAAGAATTCTGGATTCTGAATAGTTGTAAAGTTATCCATTTCAGCAAGTAAATCAACTGATTCAAAGAATTTGCAAATTTTATCATTTTGCCATTGATTTCTATAGCCTGAGAAATTCGTTGCTAATAAAGCTTCTTTTAACTCAATGATACTATAATTAGTCATATCAACTTTACCCATTGTTAATGTACCTTCAGTAATGTTGTATTCTAATGATTTATTATTTTCACCGTGTAAAGAAAGAATATTTTCATTTCTTGAGAACATAGCTAAACCTTCAGTTATATCAAAGAATCTTGGATCTGTTACATTAGCTTCAGTAATATCAGTTCCGTTATAAGTATAATTCTTTCCATGTAAGTGGAATGTTAAACCTTCTTCAGATTCTAAAACTGGAGAAAGAATACTTACAATCTTTCCATTTGCAGTAGATGCAATTTTTTGATCTTCAGCATTCATTTCATTTACAATTGCTTTAGCATCCATTGACCATGGGTGTTTTGTAGCAACTACAGAAAATTTAGATTTTACATCTGACTCATTTAATAAAGAAGTTAAATCAGCATTAAAAGATTCCATTAATTTTCCTTTTTGTGAAGCAGTTCTTTCGATAGATTCACTGATTCTAAAATGCCATTTAGAATTATTATAGGATTCCATAATATACTCTCTTAATTCAGAAATTGGATTTAACCAAGTATTCTGAGATAATCTTGAGTATAAGTCTCTTGCAATCTTAAACTTAAGATTAGGGTTTGCTGCTTTTTCAATCTCTTCACTAACTAGTGAAAGGTCAGCATTCTTTAATTTCATTGGGAATGCAGTTATCGCTTCCTCTAAAACAGTTAAAGATTCTTTAACAGAATATGAAACTCTGGAGTTATCGTTGTCCATTGCTTTTAGTCCGTTAATACTCTCCATAACTTTTTCATACAGATCTGTTAATGTAAAGTTCATTTTATTTTGATTTTTTTGATTATTATTTTCAGTGTATATATTGGATTTATCTTTATGCATTTGGCGATATTGAGCAATACCACTCATTGCCATCTGTTGAGGAATTCCCATTCCAACTAAGATCGTCATAACTTGTTGATCTGTCATAGATCCGCTATGGTCAATTTTACCATCATTATCAATGTCTGACATTCTACCACTTTGATTGAACAATACATGAATGATATCCATTAATTGTTGTCTTGGTTGATTTAAATAAGGAGCATTAGTATTTACACCAGGTTGGGCATCAATGTGACCGTCTGTGTAAACTTGTGTTTGTCCTTCGTTAATTGTGTTTTCCATATTACACTATTTGATTTGTTTTATATATTATAAGTCTCTTTGATTAATTGTTATCATACACCAAAGCCGTCATCAACACTCCCAAGGCCTGATTCATCTACATCTGGTTCAGAATTTGCATTCCTATATTGTATACTTTCTAAGGATTCTGGTATAATTGGGGCAGATGTTATACTAGCATCTAAGTAAGGTCCTCCGGTATTAATAGCATCTGGGTCAATATATCCTTTATTACTGAATGTACCAGACGGTTGAACTTTAAGTAAACTATCTTGTGTGTATTCAAATTTTTGAAATATTCCACCGAAATAAATTCCTAATTCATTATCTTTACCTGCTCTAAGCATACCTACACCAGCCGCTGTTGGGTTGGCTTTAATTGCAGACTTAGTCATAAGACTTACTTCAGGTATTAGAATACCACTTTCAAAGACTGGCATAAATGATTTTACTTCAACAGGAAATGTTACACTCCATTCTTTTTTATCATTTAATTGAAATTCAAATAATCGGTTTTGTTGATAATCTTCAGGAATAGCAAATGTTGCCTGAACTCTCATCATACCTAAGTCAACTTGAAATAAAGTATTTTTATAAACTTTACTCATTAAAGATTCTGTAACCTTTAACATTTCTAAATTAGAAGAACAAACTACAGTACAATCAAATGTCATATTTAAGGGTAAGAAATTTGTTTCCATTGAAAATGTTTTTAATACACCTTCCCATTCTTGAACAAACTCACTTCTAGCGAACTTGTTTGTTTGGCTACCTGAATCTATGGATATTCCAGTTAACTGTAATATACCTCTTGGAACAACTTCATAATCACCTATAGCCTTTCCATCTGCCTCTGCACCCCACAAGAAATTATCCATTAAAAATCTACCATCTCCTGTTATTGAATAAAAGAAAGGTACGGGTATCTTTTTTAATGTATCTTCATCTACTTGATTATAATAATAAACTTTATCTTTTAGTTCTGCCAAAAGAGCTACTATAATATAGCGTAGAATTGTATTGTCCTTATTAAACTCCTGATTATATACTGACATTCGTCAAGTTAATTTTTTCTTGTATTATATTTATCCAATAGCTTCAATTGTAAATTCACTAAAGCCTGCATCTTTTGTAATTTCTAACTTTTTATCAAAATATTCACTTGGTAATACTGTATGGTTAATCACGAATGTATTTAATCCTATATCTTGGATAGTATTATGCAATATATTAATAATATGATATACACCGTCAGAATCAATAGATGAAAATATTTCATCCAAGAATAAAATATTTAATGATGGAAACCTAACTTTAATCATTTTCATTAAAGCCATAATAATTACAAAATCTACCTTTTTCTTTTCACCTGTGCTCAGTGTCTTTGGACTTATTTCAGTTCCTAGATGATGGAGTGTACAATTAAATTTATCATCAAACCTTATACCAAACGGAATTCCCATTTCTCTACCCATCAAAAGTATATGATTATTAAATGAAGGTAATATAGATCTTACTGCTAAATTTTTAATACCACCTTCACCCATTAGATTTTCAAGAATAGTTAAATAATAATCTTCGCTTTCACTTTTTAGTTTTTCAGAAGATTTTTCATCTTTGCGTATTTTAAAATCTTTAACCAATTGCTTTAGATTAGTAGAAGAATCTGATTCATCCTTTTCAGCAATTTCAATTAATTTAGATTTTAAATTTTCCATCTCCACTTCTAACTGACCAGTTCTTACGTGGATTTCTCTACCTTTTAATCTTAAATCATTTAATTTTTCTACAGAGTCTTCATATTCTTTTTTTGTAATTTCAAATTGTTCTTCTAAAGTTACAAGAGATTCTTCTTTTTCCTTTTTAATATCTAAATGAAAATCAGAAGTAAGAGGAGCTGTACATGTAGGGCATGTAGAATTTTCAAATAATTTTAAATCTTCTTTAACATTCGCTATTTTATGCTTAAGAGCTGAATGCTCAGTTGATCTATTTCTTGAATCTAAATCTAATGATTCTAATTTAGTTTTAGTCTTTGCAGTAAATTCCTTTAGTTTTTTTCTTTTTTCATTTAAAGAAACTAAATCTTGCTTTAGTTTTTTAACTTTAGATTTATCTTTCTTAGCAGTAAGTAATTCTATCTGTTCTATTTTATCATAAACAGATCCAATTGATTCGTTAAGAGTTCTAATTTCATCCTCATAAGTTCTTATCTCTTCAATGATACCTCTTCTTTTTTCTTTAACAGCCTCAGCCATTTCATTAATTATTGAAAAACCAAATATCTTATCAATGATTCTTTTCTTATCATAAGGAGACATTGTTATAAAAGACTTAAAATCATTTACAGATAAAATAATTACATTCTTAAATACGTGATAAGGTATTTCATAAATTTCAGTCTCTAAAAAATCTTGTAAATTAACTTTACCTGCAACATCATATTCAGCACCATTTATTTCAACATTAAAAATTCCAGGATTTATACCTCTTTCAATTTGAATACGATTACCTTTGGACTCTAACCAAATCTTACCCCAAAGAGCACCATTAACTCGGTTAGGTAAATCCTTTAAAGTGGAACCTTCTACTTTACCATAACATAAATATGTGATTACTTTAGCAAGTGTACTTTTACCTGCGCCGTTACCTCCTAAAACTAAATAAAGATTACTTTTATCTTTTTCAAAGTCAATGGTCTGTATTCTATTTCCGTAACTTGCAAAATTTCTAAACTCTACCTTTTTAATCTTCATAGTTAGGTGATAATGTTGTTTTGTATAATTCTTGTACTGATATTTTTAATCTATCTTTTAAATCATCATCATAATCTAATGAATTAATATACTCGGCAGCAATATTCATTAAATTCATTTCTCCATTAAAATCTGATAATTCACCATCCTCTGTGTCATAAGGATTTTCTTCATCATAAATTCTAGGTTCTAATTTTCTAGCCAATCCATCAAGATAATCCATAAACATATTAATATTATACTTACCTAATACATTAGAAGGAATAAAAACATCTACAAAATTATTTTCTATTTCTTTTGCAATATCTTCCATTCTCATTTCCAATATTTGATTAATATAATATCTAAGAAAAATTGGACTTTGGTGATTTTCAAAAAATTGATGTTCCCCGCTTTCTAAATCTAATAAGTAAATACCTTTTTGGTTATCTCTATCCGACCTAGTCATCTGATAAGGATTTCCTACCAAGACAAAATTTTCTTTATCTTGTCTATAATGAATATGCCCTGAGTATACTCTTTTAAATCTTTTAAATATACCTACTGCATTACCACCATCATGTAAATGTTTTGTACTAGGACTAGTTTGGACACCTTGTGTTTCTGTATGACAAAACATATAATCAATATTTTCCTTTATTGAATCCAATGTTTCTTTTTCATGTTCATGATTTCGCCTCCACGGCATTAGTAAACATGTAGCACTATCATACTTTAAAATTCTAGGTTCTTTTAATACAGTAACATTAGGTAAATACTTTAAACAATCAACTGATGATATCTCATTAGAGTTTTTTCTCATAATATCATGATTGCCTACAATGATATGTATATCTGGAAAAATCTTTCCTAATTCTTCAAATACTCTAATTGCTAAATCCTGTGCAGCTAAATTAACACTCTGCCGATTATCAAATACATCTCCTAAATGATAAAGAACATCACCCTTTTTATATTCTTTTTTAACCAAGGGTATAAAAAATTCAAAAAAGTAATCTTCAATTATCTTAAGCCATAAAACAGAATTTGATCTACAACCTAGATGAGAATCTGAGACCATCCATATTCTCTTTGCCATATTAAAATAATTTTCTAATTTTTCTTTTTTCTAAAATATTGTATTTTGCATCTAATTCATTTATGAGTTCATCCTTAAATTTATTAGATAATGAATTATAGAACTTATTAGGAAATACATCAAAGTAATCTGATAGTACACTAAATAAATCTATTCGTGAATATGAAGTTCCTGTATTTTCTATAATGTAAAAGAATACTTTATTGATTTGTACTTTATTTAATTTTTTTATAACACCATCTGGTGTAGCTTCATTAAGATGTTCAAATTCACTACCTTTAATTAATCCATCTACTACTTCAAATAAAGCATCATAATGCATTTTATCATCCGGGTCCATTGAATCCAACCAGGAGGATGATACTGTAAAATTTATTTTTTGGCCACTTAAGTCTTGTTCACCGTATGTATTATTAAAGATTTTATCTTTTTCTTGATAACCTGATTGTTTATCATCTTCGGCTTTTGTAAGTTTCTTTTTCTTTTTTCCCCACATATTATTTTATAATTTATTTTTTTAACCTGATATTTCATCAGTTTCCGTTAACCTCATATGTTCATAATCAATGTTAAATTTACATCGTGAACCTTTTCCTTGACCGTCCCTAATCTTTAAAACCTTTAACCAATATTCTCTTTCTGCATGCATTATTGAATCTTGGATTAAAGCGTACATAACATCAGCAGTATGAGCAAGACCTGCTGATTCTGCAATATTTTCCATTCTTACTTCAGTTGCATCCCATGCACCACGATTAATTTGTGTTGCAGATATAACTAACATATCCCTTTTAACTGCTAATGCTCGAAGATCTTCAGCAATCTGTTTAATCTTCATATAAGTATTTTCAGTATTAGGATTTCTATAATTGGCTAAGATATTTATATAATCAACAACCAATACATTTACCTTATGATCCTGTGATTCTTCTAAATCTTTTAAGTAAGCTTCGATATCTGGGATAGTACCTTGTGATGTTGGGTATTCTTTTACAAATAATTTTCCTGGTGGTAATAATCCTCTAGAGACTTTCTCTAAACGGCGCTTCATATAATCTCTATTACTTGCATTTTTATCATAATCCATCATTGGGACATTTAATAAATTTGCACCTATTCTTTTAAGTACCTTTTGTGCTGACATTTCTGCCGTAATAAAAACTACATTATGACCCATCCTAACAAAATTAGCTGCATCATTAGCTAACCAAATAGATTTACCAATATTTTGTTCACCTGCATAAATAATTAAAGATTTAGAATCATAACCACCACCAGATACTCTATCTACAAAACCCCAGCCTGTTTCAATTTTTTTAGATGTTCTTTGTACGTGATCAGCAGGATTAAAAAAATCTAAACCTACATCAGTATCAAAATTAATAGAACCGTCTGTTGCAACCATACCTATCGCACGATTCACAACATCTTCAACATTTTCTGGTGATACATCTTGAGTTTTTACATATTCAATAGTTCTTACTAATTGTTTATCAAAATGTTTCCACTTAACCCACGCCTCTCCAGTTCTTTTTAACCAATCTTGATCATACTCTTGAATGTTAATATCATAAATAGAATTAACAATATCTGGAGATAGCTCTTCATTAAAATCTTTAACTAAAGCTTTCATCTGTTCTTTAGATGGACTTTCACCAAATTTTAAATAAAAATCTTTTGCTTGTTTTGCAATTTGATCCAAATCACGATTAGCAAAAAATCCTTTACCTGTACCTTTAAGATAATGAGGTTTTGTTAAAAAGTAATTAAAAAAGATTTTTTCGTGATCTATACTTGATTTCATGTATTTTTATTTTTATATGCTAAAAAACATAATTAGTTTACTGATAAGGATTATGTATAACTTCATAAGTTGTATAGGCAGAATTCTGTAAAGATATTTTTAAAAACTTATGCTTAAGTAATTCCTTTAAAAGAACATTACACTGTTCTTTAGATAAACTCCATCGTTTTGCCATCGAGACATCTGTAAATTTAATCTCTTTGGCAACCTTTCCACAATAGTCTCTGATTAATTCAAAAAGTATATCTTCAGCATCAGGATAATTTGGCTGTGATGTGTGGTTTCCTAATACATACTTTACTTTGAGCTTTGCAGTATTAAGAGTTTTCGGTAGCATCCTCAACAGTTTCAGTGATTATATCAGCCAGTTCATTTTTATCAAGTTCTTCACCTCCATAAGTAAATTTCTCGGCAACAATAGGTTCTAACATTTTTAGTACATCTTCAGTTAAAACTTCAGGTGTATATAATTTACTTAATTCAACTGAGTCATTTAAATGCTTAACACAAATCTTACGAGCAGTTGCTGCAGGCTGAAAATAAACAGTAACATCTTTACCGTCTTTATTAAAAGAATGTTCACGGCATTCAGCTTTACCTACTTCGGTTAATTTTTTAAATGCGCCTTCGGTGATAAACCTACCTCTTTCAATACCACAAGTATCCCAACTAATATATTCTTCTAAACCTACATAAGGATTCATACCTTTGTTAAAAGAAATATGGAATTTAATATTTGTTGGTTTTGCAAATCTATTTTTATTAGGTTTTGCAGTTACTATAATTCCTGTTTGTTCTACACCTTCTTTAAGTTTAGCTTTACCTAAAAATAATATAATTGATGCAGCATATTCTGGCCCAGTTCCTCCACCACCAACTTGTCTTGAGAAAAGATCTTGTGTTTGGTATGTATGATTAGAGAATAGGAATGGAATTTTACAAATACCAAACTGAGTCATAATGATTCTAAAAGTAGACTTTAGTAATTTTGCTCTTGTCATATCAGCTTTACTACTTCCAGTTTTTGCATCATCAATTTCTTTTTGTGTTGCAAGGTTACCTGCAGAATCTAACACCACCATAATTTTAGGTAATTCAATTCCTTTTTTCTTTTGCTCAATTAAAACATCAGTAATAGCAGTAACTGAACTTCTAAATTCTTGAACCGTATTACAAGGTTCATACCTAAATTTAGATGCATCAATTCCAAACTTTTCAACTAATCTTTTATCTACTGCATTTTCTGAATCATAAAAGATAATGCTATATCCTTGTTGCTGTGCTTGTTTAATTGCATTAAGAATAAGATAAGTTTTACCAGTTCCTGAAGGCCCTGCTAATGCAACCGCTCTATTATTAGGATATCCACCAAACAGAGAGCCTGTTAAACATGCATTAAGATGAAAGTTACCTGTTGGTATATAATGATCAATTTCTGAAATTGTTGATTTATCTAAAGTATCACCGTACTCGGAGATCTTTGACATTTCTTTATTTAAATCTGCGAATGAAAATTCCTTTGCCATATTATTTTTTGTTTATTTTTATATGTAAAAATTATGATTTGTTTAAGTTTAATCTCTTTTCAATTAAAGGTTTCCAATATCTTTGTATTGCATATTTCCAATCCAATTTTTCAGTAAGCTCATCATATACATCATTAACATATTTTTCTAATTGAGCAGGATCTGAATTTAATTCGTTTATAATTTTTACTGCTTCATCAACTGTACTAAAAGTTTTTATACTCTTAAATCTTGATGCAAAACCTACAGGTGTAGATATTACTGGTATTTTACAAAAGGCTGCTTCGGCTATCCCATAAGGACCTGCTTCATGAGTACTAGTGCAAACATACATATCAATATCTTTATAAAGATTATGGTGTTCATTAAGATCTCGGTTGTTTATAAATTCTGGTGAACATCGTACTTGTTTACAAATATCTACAAACATTTGTGGCCTTTTAACCAAATCCCAACCTTTATTAACAAAAGGAATACCATTTAAGCCTAAGGTTCTTATCTTATCTATTTTTCGTGTTGGATAAAAATGTTCTGAGTTTACGCCAGCAACAGCAAATTCTGCATCTATGTTAAAATGCCTTTTTAGCGCCATTGCTATTTCTCCAGTCGGAGCAGCCCAAAGAATATCTTTGCTCTCACCGATTACTTCAATAAAATGATTACCTTCTAATTTAGGTTCTGCCCAACATACGCATATACATTTTTTATGAAAAGCTGGATCATTAATATAATTGGAAATAACACCGTTACTTAGTATAGCATCATATTCCTTCCATGTATTATTAAATGATTGAACATCATTGGTATTATTCCAATCAAAAATAGTAAAGTCATAATCATCACTAAGATGGTTTACAACTTCACTATGAATTCTACCTATAGACCAATCGGTCTGATTAAATATTGCTAGCCTTGGTTTTTTTTTGAAGAAGCATCAGGATGTCCTTGGTGCTCTAACCACTCATTAGTATAAATTGATGAATCATCAATATGATACCATCCTTGCCCTTGGAAAATATTTCTAACATCAGTAAAGAATTTTTCATACTTAGGAGCAATAGCTTCTAAAGAAAACTTTTCTCCATGTGCTCTACAGTCTTCGGATTTAATTTTTCCATCTAAGCAATTTTTGGCAGCTCTAACAAAATCATCAAAGGTTCTACATCTGTACCCAGTAACACCTTCAATATTATTTTCTGCAAATGCACCCCAGTCAGTAGTAATAGTTGGAGTACCAGAAAGTAAGTTTTCAATTTGAACTCCACCAAAAGGTTCTACATACATTGATGCTAAGAAGGATGCTTTAGCACCTTTCATTAATTCTTTTCTTTTTTCTAAGCCAGCATACCCTACAAATTCAACATGATCTGGCCAAACAAAATCAGGTTCTGCATAGTGTCCGGATAATTGCCCAGCAACTTTTAATTTAACACCTAATGCTTGTGTTACTTGTATTGCAATATTAACACCTTTGCCATCATAAACTCTACCTACAAATAAAAAGTAATCTTCCTTTTTATCATTGTACTCAAATTCATCTAAATCAAAATAGTTAGGAATTACAATGTCATACCATTTTTGATTACATGTACCTATATTTGGTAATCCACACCATGCATGATATATTGCATAAGATTCAAATATTTTAAAGTCAGCCCAGTGCCCATCAGCATAACCGATTCCTGGCTCAATTACAATAAGATCATTATGAGCATCACATATAGCTCTTACACCATGACCCCAAAATGGTAAAATAATATCACCGGGTTGTTTTCTTTTTTCTATTTCAGCTATCGCATTTTTGTAAAATGTTTGATATGCTTTATCATTTATATCAAAGGTAAATAACTTACTTTGATAATCATGATCACCATAAACTTCATTCCACTCTTCAGTGCTAATTACAGGTATAAGTTCATCCGCCTCAGGATTTGATTCTTCATGACCATAATGCATTAAGTAATGCCCTCTACCTTTCATCATTTTACAAAACTTCCATACTTTCATAGTATATGCACAAGCTGTAAAATCCTTAGTAGTTTTAGTATGAGGTAAACCTAATAAGTGTATTCTAAATTGTTGTTTCGCCATTTTTTTATAATTTTTTTATTTATTTATGTCTTAAAAAAGACTAGTCGTATAAATGAGGTTTCGGTTAAATGCCTTAAAGCCCATTGCAGTAACTACACGATTTATAGGATCAAGTATAGTTTTTTCAAACTGTCTATCATGATCAATCTCTGGTGCAAATTCATAAGGATAATCACCAGGCGCAAATGCAAATACATCACAAGATTTATCTTTTGAGAAATACATTTTACACTTTTCTCCATTTCCTAGCGGTTGATATTTACCTTTAGATGAAGAATTGTTTAATAAGTAATTATGATAACCTGCAGATCTAACGCCGATTGGACATCTTGATGCAAATTCAAATTGTTCATAATCGTTTACAATATACTTTTGATAATTATTTACTTTTCTAGAAAAACAAATTTGATCTACATTTGCTAATTTAAATTGCCTTTTTATATCTTTAAGAAGAGCAGCAAATTCTTTCATATCTAATTTATCAACTGAAAAAATATATGTTAGCAGATCCTTAAGTTTTTCTCTAGCAAATATTGGGGTTGATGATTGAATAATTTCAAAACCTTTTGAACTAATTTTAGAAAGATCTTCATAATGAATGTCAGGATCCTTCCAAACAATATTTTGCATATACTTTTTCTTTGCCAACCATATTGCATTTTTGGCAATACTTTCTAATTCGAAAGATAAAAAGTTTTCTGCATTGTTATCATCAGCATATTTTTGAAGTATTTTTTCTAAATAACCATTAACCCTAACTTTATATAATTTAAGAATGAATTCTTTTTCATCACCTTCCCAACCTTCACTCTTTTTAATTACTTCATCAAATTTTACATATACTGAATCTGTATCAATATAAATACCTACAGGATTTTCAATTCTACCAGTTACAGTAATTCCCATTTCTTTATGAGCTGCGATATCTTTATGCCAATATTGTGTAAAGTATTTATTAAGTAATTCTTCAGTATAAAGAATTGCATCTTTACCTTGTAATGTAATCGTTTCTGCAATGTCTACATTAAAGAAATAGAAATAAGGATTACCAAATGCTCCATAAATAGAGTTAAGCATTAATTTAACTGCTTGCTCATAATTATAAAATTTACTAGCTTCTTTCTTTATTTTTTGTAATTCAGTCAGTTCAGTCATTATGCATTCAGTTCCAGTTCAGTTGCGTTATAAGTTTGCTTTATTATTAATTGTTCACCGTTATTAAAATGCAGTGTACTTTTTGTTTCATCATATGTACCTGTGACTGGATTATAATAAGGTGTTGCTAATGTTACATCATCCTCTTGGTAGGTACAGTCGTTTTCAATAAACTGAATGCTATCAGTACCGTTGGATGTAGTAATTTTTGGCAAAAGTAGTGTTTTAATTTTAAATGCCATAATGATTTATTTTATTTTTATATGGTATAATATTAAAAAGTTTAAGATAGAAAAGGCATCCCCTAAAGAGATGCCTTTCATGTTTAGTAAAATAAATTAGTTTTAGTCTTCATCAGTAATTGCAACTGCTACTGTTAAATGAGTGTTTGTATCTAAAGATCTAAATACAACTTTATTGCTGCATACTACTACTCTATAATTTTCTTTATCCAAAAGATTAATATACTTTTTGTAAATAACAACTTTTTGTCCTACTGCATCTTCTCCTTCGTATGTATGTGCTAAAGTAGCATCATAAGAAAGACCTTGTACTGCAACACCTTTATCATTAACTGCTAAAGTAAATGTATCTTCTTCTCTTTCTAAATTAAATAGAGATTTCATTTTATCTACATGAGTAGTAAGAAGATCAAATTCAAAAATACTACCTTCAGTACCAAATGCACGATCTGTTTCTTCTTTACTCATTTCCATAAATGATAAAGATGGATCTGCACATGCTAAATTAATCTGAAGATCATCATTAGCCAATGTAAAATCACTTGCCATTAATTCACCGTCAATTTCTGAATATTTAATCTTTCCTTGTACATCACCATTAAAATGAGATAGTGCATCTATAACTTTTGTACCGTTATAAAAACTAACTTTTACAGGATCAGTAATTTCTGTATCAAAGATATCAGAAGTTGGAGTTGATACTAGTTTCACTGCATCCCTCTCAGGGAAGTACACAGATGAAACGGTTCCTTCTTTACCAATTTTCATAAATATAAATTTATCAATCGGTAAAAGCTTTTTGACGAATGTACTTAATTCGTAACCGTCAATCTTTTTAATTGTTGCTTCCATTAATTTTTGTTTTTGTTTATTTTTATATGCATTAATCTTAAATAGTTTTAAAAAGTACTATTAACTTTATACTTCTTTTTTGGTGCAGCACCTAATTCTTCTGTTACTAAAATTTTCTGTTTAGTATTATCTTGCTTCATAAAGGTAAAGTTTGTCATTTTAGATTCACCTCTACAGAATTTTTTAACTTCATCTGCCATATCCATTGCAGTAGTCACAGGTACATTTTGAGCAATATGATTTACTTGACCTGAATGTTCTATACCAAAATCTAAAGGTAATCCCATTAAATGTAGCATCTCTCTAATGTTTAAATACCTATCCTCTACTGGGTGAACTCCATTAAACATATTTCTACCAATAAGAGCAGAAAAGCTTTCATTAAAGAAGTGTGGTGATGCATCCCAATAACCCAAACCTTGGCTAGTCTTATACTGCTGATGCTCTAGCATATCAGAAAAAGTTTTTGTAGACTTTTTATTTGAAAAACCTTGCTTAGGATAATTTTTATTGAGCCATTGAATACATTCATCAATTAAATCATTTGCTTCTAAGTATTGTGCAATTGTACCCTTCTTAAATTTAGCAGCAAATTCTTTATGACTTAATCCTTCCTTTTGTAAAACAAATTCATAAGGCCTATAATGTTCTGTAACTTTACCATCTACCATAAACATATCTTGGTGAGTGGCGTCTTTTGGAATTTCATTAAGATAATCAATAAGATTTTTCTTCTCTCTAAATTTCCAATTTAACAAAGGTACCGTTGGTGTATTCCAAAAGAAGTAAAAAGTTCTTATTCTTCTTTGAGGTATTCCATGCAATTCAGTATTAGTTTTGATTAAAGAAAAACTATAACCATATTTACGACCTATTTCTTTAAGTCTTTCAACAACACCTTCTCCCATTTTTGTAAATAAGCCTGGTGCATTTTCACCCCAAAGAACTTTAGGTTTTACATTTTCTAAAATATACTCTGATGAATCATACATCCATTTGTTTTGTGTAGCACCTGAACCACGAGATGCCGCTGTACCTCTCGCAGAATTTAACTGGGATAAGCCTGCACAAGGGCATACTGAATTTACATAATCTACCTCTTCAAATGTTTGATTAGGAATTTCTAGATCTTCATGATCCAATCTATACATTGGTACATCTGGCCAATATTTTTCAATATGACTTTCATTAGCAGCAAATGCTTCATAACTTAAATGAAAAGCTGGATCTACACCTGCTGATTTTTTACATCCTATGGCACTACCTCCTATAAGAGGGATTATAGTACCCCATTTTAATTCTTTACTCATATTTTTACTTTTTCAATTTCCAAATCTTCCATAAAAGTTAAAGGATCTATTGTACCTTCTTTAATCTCTTCTTCTAAATAAACAATAGTTTCTTTAATAGTATCTTTTATATCTTTTTTAGGCTCCCATCCCATTGATTTAGCTTTAGATATATCACCTCTAATATTTAATGCTTCACCTGCAATTGGATCATAATGATCAAAAGGTACTTCACCTACTTCCATTATTTCCCCAATCATATTTTTAAGTTCCATTAAATTAGTCATTTTACCAGTTCCTAAATTAAATGTTTGGTTAGCTGTATTTTCATTTTCCATACAAAGAATATGAAATGCATTTACATCTGCAACATCTATATAATCTCTTGCTTTCATATAATCCCCAAACACAATAGGATTATGGCCACCTTTAATTCTTAAAATAAATCCTGCAAATACTGGAGGAATAGTTCTGTTATAATCTTGCAAAGGGCCTGCAACATTAAAGTATCTTAATGCTGTATAATTTAATCCTTTAGTTCTATGATAAGATTCAGCCAATAAAGCAAGGCATGCCTTTGTTGTAGAATAAATTGTGGTAGGGTCTGATTGTGTTTCATTAAATCCTGCATCTGGCATTTCACAATTTTCATACACAGCAGAAGTTTCACTAAAGATAATTCTTTTTACCCCAGCCTTTACACAACCGTTCATTACATTAATACTCCCTAAGATATTGTTATCTACTGCTTCATAAGGATCTTCATTACAGTCATAGATAGAAACAAGACCAGCAAAATGATAAACATAATCAGGTTTAAATTCCTCTATAATGTTTTCCACATATTGATTTCTAATATCTACCTTATGAAAATTTTCAATTTGATCATGGACTTTAGGAATATAAGTTCCGTGTTCCATATTATCTACAACAGCAATGCATTTAGGATTATGCCCTCTGTTTAATAAGTCGTTAATAAAATTTGTACCAACGAACCCAGCTCCACCGGTAACTAGGATTTTAGTGTTTGAATTATACATTGATTTCAGTTTTAGTTGTTACTCTTTTGTAAGCTTCCCATATCTTATTATCTACATGTTCTCCAGTATAATAAGAATCTTTTAAATACTTTTCTTGTAAATTATAGAAAAGCTTTTTATAATGTTCAGGATTATCATTTAAAAATTGTACTTTCTTTTTTAAATCCTCTGGTGATTTACATCTGATGAAGTGACCTTCAGGGAAGACATTAAAGTCGGTATCATAAGATGGATGCAAGAATGGTATAATACCATAGTGCAACATTTCTGCATACTTAGAGGTTACCATTCCTTCTTTAATAGGTACACAGAATGTATATTTAGTTGCAAGCAGTTCATCAGTCATTGTCTCAATTCTCTTTTCTCCTTTAAACCATTTAGGATATTCTTTCTTTAGGTCATCATCCCACTTACCATAAATATCAGTTTCAATATCATTCTTTACAATATAATCTCTTACAGGATCCCAGCGGTCCATTCCACCTGAACCCTTTCCTTGGTTTTGTAACATCATAAATGAATTAGTCTTTTTCATTTCAAATAATTCATCAGTGTCATATCTCTTTTTATCTAAAAGGAATACAGTTTCAATTCCTGAATATTCATAAGTAGATTCAATTGTATCAATATCTCTTAAAGGTGGATTACAAAAGAACTCTTCCGTTTTTGTAAATGTATTTTGTGCTAAGTAATATGTTGGCCTATTATTATCATTCCAATCTTTACATGCTAAAATGTATCGGTTATCAACAAGTAAACCAACAATAGGTACTTTCTTTTCCAATTCATTCATTGCTTTAATTATAGGAGCTGCATAGTACTTAAAAAAGTCTAAAGATTTAACTCTCCCGGTTCCATCTACTTTGTTAATATAATCTGGTATGTTAACTGTACTTGATGGCCCGGTATAGAAAAAGATAAAATCTAAATCTAAATCTTTTATAATTTGAGCAGCTTCATCAGCTGATTTCCTATCAGTCATTGTAGAGTGGAATTCTTTTACATTTGATGGTGCAGCAGATTCTGTTTCAACCGGAGGACCGAATAAAGATTGAACTGCTGGTTTTTCTTTTGCTCTAACTCTACCTAAATCATTTGGGCTTAATAGCCAATATTCAATATTAGGATTTCTTTTTGCAATTGAATTAATTAATTGCTTAGGTTCACAATCTCCACCTATTGCTCCCCAACTGTTTTCATTAAACTTAATCGCTTTACCAAGTTTAAAGAAACCTACTTTTTTTACATTTTCCATTTTAACAATTTTGAATTAAATCTTCTATTACTTCTTTATCATTTTCATATGTTAAATCATACCAACATATGTTCAGTTCTTCGAACTTTAAATTATCCATTGAGTTTATTAGATGGGTAATTTCATATTCATTTCTATTTGACATTTTAATACTATCAAGATTATCAAATGCTTCTTTAGAAAATATCATATAACCACAGAAATATCTACCTGAAACAATGCCGTGAGGTTTCTCAATGACAACATTTTCTAATATAGATGCAAGCTGTAAATTTCTTGCTCTTGTATCATAATCTTTATAAGTAACAACAGTTGTACTTGGATCATGATATTCTAATCCTATATTTCCTTGATAATAATTATCTCCAAACAGACATAAGAAACCTTCATTAAATTTACCTGCCCAAACTTTTATGGCAGCACCTGGGCCATATTCATCATCCTTTTGAAATTCATAAAATATATTGATATCTTTTTTATACTTATTAAGTTTTTCAATAATAGGATGAGATAGTTTTACACTATCTTTAAAAAAGAAGTCAGCTTTACTGATTGTTACATAACAATCTTCTATTCCATTTTCAATACAAAATTCAATACAGTACTCTACAGTTGACTTACCTAAAATAGGATCAACTAATTTATTTTTACCGTACCTAGTGGAACGGCCTGCTGCTAATATAATTGCTTTACTTATTCTTTTCATTTAGTATATTTTATTTCTAATTCATCAAACAGCTCATGGCCTTTTTTAAGGAATGAACCTGCTAATTCATATCTTTCATTTAATTCAAAGAAAGGTACTGCTCCTAATAAGTGAACAGCTAAAAAGAATTTAAGTTGATATTCATCACACCATTCATACATTACTTTTTCTGCTTCTTTACAAAACTTACTGTACTTTTCATTTGGATTATTGTATATATGGGACTCATATTCCATGACAAATGATTGCATAAGTTTTCCATAATCATAATAGTTCTGTTCTTCAGTTCCTCTTGGATCAATAAATAGAAAATCTTTATCATGTAAAATGTTACTTACTGTTAAATCACCATGAACAAATCCCCAAGCAGATACTGCATCAAATTTACCTTCATAAGTATAACCTGTTCTTAATTGAAGTTTATCAAAATAATCTTGAGTTTTTACATCAGATCCTATATTATCAAATTTACCTATAATTGAAATTAAAGATTCTAATTGGCCTAATGAAGTATTCATAGGTTGTGATAAAATTTTATCATACCAAGTAGAATATCTTTTCATTTCATAACTTGTTTCTGATAGAGGCTTGACATCAATAAAATTAGGATGATCACAGCACATAAGAAAATCCATTTGCTGTTTAAATTTTTCTGGATAATGCCCAGCCTCTTTAATTACTTTATTACCTTGGAGAAAAACTTTATCTCCGCTATTCCCTACTAAAATTTTACTATTATGCATTTTATTCCTAGTTTACGTGCAAAGGTTGAATCCACATCAGAATCTCCAACCATTAAGAAGTCTTCTTTATTATATTGCGGAAATTTTTCCATTATTAAATTTCCCATATCTGGTGATGGTTTCTTATTTGGTACATCTTCTCTTGTATATATGTAGTCAAATAAATTAGGATCTATTTGATGGTAACTCATAATTCTATCAACATTTTCTCGCGATGAATTAGATGCTACAACTAAATTTTTAAATACTTTACTTTTACACATATACAAAAGTAATTCATTTACCTTTGTTTTATGTAGGTTTTTAGAAAATATTTCTTTTTTATATTTTTGGGCTAATTTAGATTCTTTATTAGTTAATTGATATTTTTCTAATAAAACATCCATACCATAATTAATATCTGCCATAATAGCAGAAAGTGGTATTTCTATGTTTAAGACTTTCTCTAATGCCTTTCTCCATGAATCAGCATGAATCTCAATAGTTTTAACTAAAGTATCATCAAAGTCTAACATTAAACATTTTTCCATATAAATCCTAATTTATTATTATATGGCAAAATAAATAAATGTTTTAAGAGTGCTAGAGATATTTTTAAGACAAAAAAAGACCGCCTAGATGGCAGTCTCTTTTCAGGTAATTGGAGTGGTTATTATAAACTGTTTTTAGTTTCTTGTACATGTACTCTTACTTCTTGTGCTAAGTTTTTAACTTCTTGCATAGTTTTACGAATTCTTACGGCTGCTGCCTTATTTCCTTTTACATAAAACTTATCTATGTCTTCAGTACACGCTTCGATTAACGCTTTAATTTCTTCAAATTTTTCCATAATAATTATTTTTAGTTATTTAATCTATATATTCATCACTAGAACTTGCCTTCACGGTTTCTGTAAAAACTTGTTACTTTAGGAATGTACATATAATTTTTTCCTTTGTCCTTGACATTCATCATGACTCTTTTAAACATATCCCAATCGGCTGGTAATATACCACCTGAATTAGATGGTGCACCTTTTAGCTTAGGGGCTGTGTTTCTCTGTTGATCTGGATTTCTATATCTTAATTTACCTATTATACTAGGTCTCCAAGATACAGCAGAATGAGAAGTATCATTTGCACCATACCCTTTATTATTTAAATCCATATCATATTCTTTTTGTGGTTGCATAAATACCTTCTTTGAAGTATTGAATGCAGTTACTTTCTTTTTACTTCTAGTAAAAACAAAACCTAAATCTGGAAATTGAGAATATGCTTTAGCAATAGTCTCTAAATGATTAGGAGCCCATTTATCATCATGGTCTAATCTAATGATATAATCACAACCATCTTTTTCCGCCATGTTTAATGAATCATTTAATGCAGCACAGCCTGCAGTAAATCTTATTTGTTTAGTAGTCCACTTTTTGTTATTTCTTTCACCTGGTGTAGTTCTATTCTTATATTGAATTTGAGCATCAGGAATAATATCTTTAATTACTTTTTTAATTTCATTTTCATCACCTTCATATTTGTCAGCGGTCAAATAAATTTTCCAGTTTTTATATTTTTGATTCTTAATAGAATTCAAAGCATCAGCTAAAACCCCAGGAGTAGTCATATGTTTTGCTCTTTGCTTATTTGCAGCTCCAGCACTCATATCATGAGTGGCCATGACTATACCGAATTTAATATCATTGTCTATTTTGGAACTTAAATTCTTTTCTAAAAGAATCTGAAAATTTTCTTCTTCTAAATAAGACTCTAATAATTTAAAATCTTCAAAGGTTATCATTTGTTAAAAAATGTTTTTATAGACTTTATAATTCTTTCCATATCTTCATCAGTAAGATCAGAACCAGAAGGTAAACAAATACCTTGTAAGAATAATAAAGAACTGTTTCCATTTATATATTTTTTATAACCTTGCATAACTGGTTGTTCATGCATTGGCTTCCATATTCTCCTAGCTTCAATATTATCTTTTTCCAAATGAGCAATTAAATCTTCTGGTTTATATTCACCTTTCATTATAGCACAGGTTAACCACATATTAGATCTGTCTGTTTCTAACTCTTCCTGAAAACCAAAAAATAAATCACCTAATTCTTTTCTGTAAATCTGATTAATTTCTCTTGTTCTTTTTATTCTTTCTTCTATAACTTCCATCTGAGCAACTCCGATAGCAGCAAGAACATTACTCATTCTATAATTATATCCTATATCAGTATGATGGTAGTATGGCCTGTTATCTTTTGCTTGTGTCGATAAAAATCTCATATAATCAGCTTTCTTTTTATCGTCAGTTACAATTACCCCACCACCTGATGTAGATAATAATTTATTTCCATTAAAAGAATAAACACCAATATCGCCAAAGGTTCCTGTGTGCTTATCTTTAAAAGTAGAGCCGAGACTTTCGGCGGCATCTTCAATAATAGGTATGTCATATTCATCTGATAATTTTTTAATTGCTTCCATGTTACAAGGTACACCGAAAATATGTACAGGAATAATAGCCTTTGGTTTTTTACCTAAAGCTGTTGAATTGAGTATAGCAGATTCTAATAAAGTTAAATCCATATTCCAACTACCTTCTTCTGAATCTATAAAAATAGGTTCGGCACCACAATAAATTATAGGATTTGCTGTAGCTGCAAAAGTTAAAGAAGAACATATAACATAGTCATCTTTTTCTACGCCTAATGCCCTAAGAGCTAAATGTATACCTGCAGTACAAGAAGTAACTGCTACTGCATACTTCGCTCCAGTATATTCTTTTACAATTTCTTCGAATTTATTAAGATGAGGTCCAATTGGAGCTATCCAATTATCTTTAAATACATCTTTAATATATTCTAATTCTTTGCCTGACATATGAGGCGGTGATAAGTAAATCTTTTTCATATTATTTTATTTTAGCCGGATTACCATAAGCCGTAATGTTATCAGGCATATTTTTTGTTACTACTGAACCTGCACCTATCATACAGTTTTTTCCAATTTTTATGTAAGGCAAAATTACTGCGCCTGCACCAATAAAAGTACCTTCTCCAATTTCAACACCACCACATAAAGTTGCATTAGGGCCGACGAAGGAAAAGTCTCCTAACTTACAATCATGATCAATTGATGCTGAGGTATTAATTATACAATGCTTTCCTATCTTAGTACCAACCTGTACTACTGCTCTGTGTAAAATTTGAGTACCTTCCCCAATATCACTATCATAAACTAAAGCTGATTCTGCTATAACAATAGCATAACAACCTTCACCTAATTTATTGGCTATTGTTTTTCTTGCTTGATTATTTCCAATGGCAATAACCCAGCTCCCTCTTGCACTTTTATCGTAATCCTCATCATTCCAAAATTTTATCTGTTTAGGATGTCTATTCCATAAAACAGAATTAACTACTCTTGCATGGCCACCTTTACCGTAAATGTTAATCATTGCTTTCTCTTTTAAATTCTGGAACAATACTTTTCATCAATAGAAGTATTTTGTAAAAATCATTAGATCTTATTTTTGATAATTTTTCTATTTTAGGTATTAAAGTTTTAAAATCATAATCTTCATGATTTAACTTCATAATATTATGATCATCAGTAGGTATCATATTTTCACCATTACATAATAGCTCTTCATATAATTTTTCACCTGGTCTTAGTCCTATGTATTTAATTTTAGCATCACTATTAAAATACTTAATTAAATTTTTGGCTAAATCAGTAATACTAACAGGCTCGCCCATATCAAACAAAAACACTTCTCCACCTTTACCTAGTACACCTGCCTGTAATACTAATTGACATGCTTCAGGTATAGTCATAAAGTATCTAATTACCTCTCTGTGAGTAACGCTCACAGGTCCTCCTCTTTCAATTTGTTTTATAAATGTTGGAATTACTGAACCTTCAGATCCTAATACATTACCAAATCTTGTAACTATAAAATTTGTGGCAGATTTTGTTTCTAAAAATTGTGTATATAATTCTGCAATTCTTTTTGTAGCTCCCATTATGTTAGTAGGATTAACTGCTTTATCTGTAGAAACCATTACAAATTTTTCAACTTCATTCATATAAGCCGTGTTAGAAACGTTCATGGTTCCTAATACATTAGTTTTAATTGCTTCTATAGGATTAGCCTCCATCATTGGTACATGTTTATATGCAGCAGCATGAAAAACAATATTTGGTTTAAAAGAATCAAAAACTTCTTCTAACCTATACTTATCTCTTACATCACCTATTACATATTTAATATGAGAGTTTGGAAATGATCTACTTATTTCTTGTTCTAAATGAAACATTGAAGCTTCTGCATTATCAAAGACTGTAACTGAAGATGCACCAAATTTTACAAGCTGCCGTACAATTTCACTACCAATCGAGCCGGCTCCACCAGTAACTAAAATTCTTTTTCCTTTTATGTATTCTTGGATTTTATTAAGATCAGTAGAAATAGGATCTCTTCCAAGTAATTTATTATAATCCAAAATCCTTAAACTTTAAAATATTATCTTTCTTTTCCAACAAACCTTTCCCAACTAAATTATTAATTACAACTTGCTGCGACTTCATAACTCTTTTCATTGCTTCATCATAATCTAAAAATCCTGCCCAGTCAACTTCTTCTGTTTGTAATTGCCTTTTAGGTATTACTAAATCCTTCAATCCTATTTGAGAAAGATCAGATATTTGAGCAATATAATAATAAACAATTTTAGTGTATTTGTACTTTCTGGTTGTTAGTACAAATGTATGCTTATCATTTTTATTAATTAGATTTTTAGGAACCTTTATACCGACTTCTTCTTTGGTTTCTCTCAATGCAGCTTCAAAATGCGTTTCACCTTTTTCAATTCCACCTTTAGGGATTCCATAAGAACCATACCAGCCTCTATTGGTAGTATGAGCTAATAAAATTTTATTGTCATATATGATTGCTAATCCAGCTGAAAATTTTGTTTTCATATATTATTTATTTGAGACACTAACCAGTCTAATTCTACCTGGCTACCTGAGTCTGAAATAGCATTATCAGGATCTGGGTGAGTTTCAATAAATACTCCATCATATTCAAAAATCTTAGCTGCTTTAGCATATTGCTTTGCTAATTTACGACTCCCTCCGGTTATACCATCTCCAGCCATTTGAGTAGAATGAGTACAGTCTAAAATAACTTTATCTGCAAACTTTTTCATTACATCAACTCCTCTAAAATCTACAATAAGCCTATCATAACCAAATTGTGATCCTCTTTCAGTTACCCATACTTCACAGTTAGGATCCACTTCTTTTATTTTTGTAACAGCATGCACCATAGCCTCAGCCGATAACCATTGTCCTTTTTTAATATTAATCACATTAAAGTTTTTTGCGCATTCAACTAGAAGATCAGTTTGCCTACATAAGAAGGCTGGTATCTGAATAACATCCACTACCTCAGATAGCGGTAATGCCTGAGAAGGTTCATGAATATCAGTTATGATTTTAATATGAGGATAGAAATGTTTAACTGTTCTCATGATCTCCATCCCTTCTTTTAAACCGGGACCTCTATCAGAATGTATAGAAGTTCTATTTGCCTTATCAAAAGATCCTTTTAAATACCAATCCTTTGTTCCCATCCAACCGTCTAAGGTTTTAGCAACCTCTAAAAAATTTTCCTCATTCTCAATACTACAAGGACCTAATATGTAAGTATATTTTTCCATTATCCATCACAGCTTAAACATTCTTCCATTGCGGCTTTTGCAATGTCACCTCTTAATACAGATTCAGTTCTCATATAGTAAAGAGTTTTAATACCTTGTTTCCATGCTTCTAAATGAACTTGGTTAATCCATTTTGGAGAAGCTTCTTTAGGGAATGCTAAATTTAGAGATACTGCTTGATCAACATATTGTTGTCTAACACCAGCCTGTCTTACCAAATCCAATTGATTTATTTCTTTAAAAGTTTTAAAGACATCTTTAAATGGAACACCTTCCTGTAATTCTGGTACTTCTTTACATCTAATTAAGATGCCTTTTAAGAAACACCAATCATCCAAAAATTTAAGACCTTGGACAGATCCACCATCAGCCATTATTCTATCCCAAACTTTTTTATTATTATGTCCCATTTTTTCTAAGTAATCTTCTAACTGTTGGTTCTTTCTAATAAAGGTACCTTTTGCAGATTGATCGGTCCATATATTTGCAGGTACTGGTTCAATACCAGCAGATATACCACCAGCTAATTTAGAATTAGAAACCGTAGGAGCCACAGCTCTTAAGTGAGTGTTTCTAAATCCTGTATCTCTGCACCATAGAGGTTCTCCGTATTCTTCAGCAAGATCTCGGCTTGCTCTTTCACTTTCTATTTTAATTTGAGAAAATATATTACGAGTTTCATATTGAGCTTCTAACCCTTCAAATGCAATACCTCTCTGTTGTAAATAAGTATGCCATCCAAGTACACCTAAGCCTAATGCCCTGCCCTTTTCAGCAGATCTTACAGAATTTTCAAAACCTTTTCTGTATTTTGCCTTTTGTAAAAATTCTTCAAGTACACCATCTAGGAACCATGTAGAATCATAAATAAGATTTGTATTTTTCCACTCATCATATTTTGAAAGATTAAGAGAACTTAAACAACAAACAAAAGAATGGTTTTCATCTGTATGTAAAACAATCTCAGAACAAATGTTGGTCATAAAAACTTTTAAACCGTTTCTCTTATATGCATCAGGATTTTGTTTATTTACATTACCTCTATACATTATATAAGGTTGCCCAGTCTGCCTTCTTTTTCTTTGGACTGCTGCATACCTTTTTCTGGATTCTGTATCACCTTCCATAACATTCCTCATAAACTTATCACCTACAATAACACATTGGTTAGTATTTAAACATTGTCTATTAATATCACCTTTAGGTTCTCTGATTTCTAACCATTCCCAAAAATCATCATGTTCGATACTTAAGTTTGTACTTGCAGCTCCTCTTCTTACTGCACCTTGATTAGTAGCAAGAATAGTAGAATCATTAATTTTAATAAAAGGTACTACACCATCACTAGTACCATTATCAGTTATAGATGCTCCAGCTGGCCTAATTTGATTATGACAAACACCAACACCTCCACCATGTTTTGCCAAAAGCATTAATTCTAAATTCTTTTGGCCAATATCATTAATAGAGTCGGCTACATCAATTCCAAAACAACTGATAGGTAAACCTCTTTCAGTTCCAGTATTGCTTAATACAGGTGAGGCTAGATTTAACCACCCTTTCCAAATGTACTTCATAAACTTATCAGCCATATCTGGTTTTTTAAGTCTATTTGCAACTGTTGTTGCTACTCTCCAATATGCATCTTTTGGAGTTTCTCCTGGTAAACAATATCCTCTTGATATTGCATTTAAATAAACATCAGTATGACCCCATTCTGGATAATCAACACCACGTTCCCAACCTAATTCTTTTTCTATTTGATCTGCTGTCATTTTTATTTTTTTTAATTATTACCAAATATCATCCCAGTTATCACCTTCTCCTGCCTTTGCATAATCAGTTGGTCTGATTGCAAAAAAGTCAGTGTGAGTATGTCCACCTGTTAAATGATAAAACCAATCTAAATTATCTGCTGATTTTTCATCATACTCAAAAATTGCATCTAATCCTAATTCTTGTAACTTTTCGTTTGTTCTTCTATAAATAAAATTCTTTAAGTCATATGCCTTTAAATTTTCAATATCACCCATTTCAAAAATCTTATCAATATAATTATGTTCCATATCTACAATAAGTTTAGCCGCTTCATAAACAGAATCTTTTACATCATCTCTAAGATTTTTATCTTCATCACACATATGATTAAATAATCGGCAACCCATTTTACTATGTAATGATTCATCTCTTACAGACCATTTCATTTGTTGACCAATTCCTTTTAATAAGTTTCTCATTTGAAAAGAATAAAGAACAGCAAAAGAACTATATAAACTTACGCCTTCTGCAAATGCAGAAAATATAGCTAAGCTTCTTGCAACTTCCTTTTTTGCATCGCCTACATTACCTAATAAATCTTTATCTGTATAATCAGCATTAGTAGACATTAAGAAGTCAAATTTATCAGCCATTGATGGCTCATGTAAGAATGCTGCAAAATCTTCAAGACCTAATGTTTCATTTAAATAACTATAAGCTACAGCATGAATAGTTTCTTGTGAACCAAACATCATTGCCATTTGTCTTATTTCATGTTTAGGAAACCACTTGGTTACCATTCCAGTCCAATAATCAGATACTGCACATTCAGTTTGAGCAAATCCTAAAAGAATATTTCCAACTAAATTCTTCTCGTGTGGTTTTAAATTTTCGTTCCAATCTTTAACATCACCTTGCATTGAAATTTCAGTATGTAACCAAAATGCTTGTGCTTGTGGTAACCAGCCTTCTAAATAATATTCAGGATATTCAAAAGGTTTATATTCGACACGTTCAGTAAATAGTTTGCTCATAATTAATTTATTATTTTAGACTAAACATGCAACTCATGGTGAGATGGTTGCATGTCTATAATTGATTTTGTTTTTTATTTATTCTACCTAAGACATTTGATTTAATCATTGTCTTGTTTTTTTAACTCCTGCTCTAAATCATAAGCTTCTTGTTGTAGCCTAAATGATTCTTTCTTATATTCTCTTCTTTGGCCATACAGCCTACTTAACACATCTTTTAAAATAGATCTCTCTGTACTATAAACGGCACCAGTTACAGAAACAATTCTATCTTCTCCTACTTCCCTATCTCTAATTTCTGGTTTTACTTTTCTAATAAAACTTTCAGGTGAAACATTTAACTGCCTCATAATAGAAGGATACAGAGAAGCAAAATCAAAAGCAGCTACAGCATTATGCATTCCTGTTTTAGGTTCTTTTACAAAGGCTCCTTCAAACTGCTGCCTTTTAGTTGGGGGAGCTTTAGGGTCTTTAGCCATTACTAAATTTCTAGTTAAAAATTCTCTAGCTAATAATGCTTCTGTAATTGCTACTGGTGATGCAGCTTTAAAAATACTAATCTGAGTCATATGAGCAATAGTTAATGCAATTTCCATTGTCTTAATCTTTTCATGGATTAAATAAACAAGAGCGGTATCAACTGCATTATAGAAAATGTACTTAGGATAATCTTTTTCATACATATCTTGTATTGTACCTTCATATTTAATTTTACGGATTCCTACAACAGCTTCACCTACTGTATCTAATTTAAAATCTTCTTTAATATCTACAGTCCTATCCCACTTTGCATAAATATCTAAATAATCCATTACTCCTACATGGCAGGGGAATTCATTTTTGCCAAAAGTCCTACCAATAGGAGAAGCAATAGAAGGATCAATTCCTAATTTCTTGCAACGGTTTACAATATATTGCCAGTCAAATTGTACAAAGTTCCAACCTGTCATCATAGAAAACTTTTTAACAAAAGTATCCATGAATGTATATAGCATATCATACTCATTATCAAAACATTTAAAGATAAAAGAAAATTCTTCACCTATATCTTTAAAATGTTCGTCTATTTGCTTTTGTATTTTAGACTGTATAGGTTTATCTAAATTTTTAGTAGCTAGCACTACACATTGTTTTTCTGGTGTTACTATACAAATTGCAGTCACCGGGTTCGGTGCTTTACTTGGTTCAGGAAATGAATCAGTAACCTCAACCTCAATATCTACAAAATATGTTTTAGGAAAATGATAACCAAATATAAGCTCTCTATCAGAAAATGATAGTTGATCCATATATTCTATAATTCTATATTTGTTTAAGTACCTTGATTTTGCTTTCTTTACAGAACGCCCATCCCAGTTTTTAATTTTAGGATCTGCTTTAGGATCACCACCATCACAAACTTCCCAGTTAAACATATCTTCTGGTTGAAGATCATAAGTCTTAAATCTAGTTTTTCCGTCAAGATTAAAATAAGAGACCCATAATTGGCGATCTTCTTGAGTTATGTCTAATAGCATATTTTATTTTTTATAGGTAATGATTAATAATTGTTTTCTTGTCTGTTCCAATTCTCCTCATTCTTAGAGAGATAATAATTATAAAATTCTTGTGGGGTAACACCGATTGCTAAACCTGCATTAAATACAAAATGCATTACATCAATCCATTCCATTTTTAATTCTTTTAAATCACCTGGAGTTAAATCAGAAAGTTTTTGTTTTCTTACTTTAGGGTTTGCGGATTTCCAAGGTTTCCATGCAGCATTACCTACACCGTCTTCGATACCACCAACAGCATCTACCATTTCATGTAGTTCATCAATGATTGCATGATTAGTAACCATTAAAAAATCTATAACATCACCTATCGTGAACTCTGAGAAAGGTTTTCTACCTTGCTTTTCAAAATACATATTTTGAGTTTTAGCTTGGAGAGAATAAAGTTCTTCTAATGAATTAACTTTAACATCATATTCTTTCTCTTTCCAATAATCTCTAACATCGAGATCCTTGCATTTATTATCAGTGTTTGCCATATAAGTTTTGATTTATTTTTATATAGCTAAAAGTAAAGATTGTTTTATTTTTCTTTTTGTTGTTTTAGAACTTCACCTAGCATATCAATACTCCATTTAGGATCAAACCAAAATCGCCTGCCGTTCTTATCTTTTATGTATGCCATGTTCTTATTGTTATAGCACTTAATAAATTTTTCAAACTTTTCTTTATCTGATTTCCAAGGATTCTCCCAATCTTTTAATTGGCCTCCACCTAATGAATATGCTTTTCTAGGAATTTCAATACAAAGCTCTAAAAGCTGTGGGCAATTTTCTATTACTTCTCTGGCATCCATAAAAGGATTTATATGAGGTAGCCTATAAAGTATCTCGGCTCTTAAGTAATTACCAATACCGTTAAAGTATTTTTGGTTCATAAGAACTAAATGAATAGGTTGATTAAAAACCTTTTGATCTAAATTTTTAAGAATGTTATATTTAAATTCATCAGGCTCCATTGTTGGATCTGGTCCCCGATTAGTACCCCAAGTTTCTCCTAACTTCCATTTACCGAATCTTCTTACATCAACAAAAGATAAGGTAGTACCATCATGCCTATAAAATTTTAAATGAGCATGCTTCGGTTCTTGCCCAGTGTTAGTTAATTTAAAATGACCACTCATTCCCATAGTCATTTTAAGAGGAACTTTTTCTCCTTTCTGAGATAACCATAAGATTAATTCCTTTCCTCGACTCTCAGCAGTAATACCAAAGTCACCTTCAAAAGGTAGCTCAATATCCTTTCCTTTATGTACTGGATTTTTCTTAATGTTAGTATATCTGATAGAAGGAGTACCACTCCCACTACACTCATTTATATAAGCTGCTGTCAATCTAAGTTCTGCTAATTCTGGCATAGTTTAATAATTATATCCTTTAATAAAAATGTTAAGGCTTGTCATTTCTTTAGGAGTCCTTTCCCCGCTACGATTTACCTCATCCAATACTTTTTGTTCTGTTTTTAATATCCAAGCTATTTTAAAGTTATTTACAAGAATAGCATAGATCTTTCTTACTGTTATATCTTCTAAAGCATAAAGCTTTTTTGCAATCTGAGAAACTGGTACAATATGCTCTAAATGAAAAACTCCGTCTATCCTACCTACATCACGTAACCCGGCTTTATTTGTTTGCTGTCTCCATGTAACCCATTTAAGCCTTTCTTCAGCATCAGGAATTTCTAATCTTTGCGCCTTTTGTAAAGCAGCTCGGGAATACATATAAGGGATTCCTAATTCTTTAGGTGTATTACTATAAAACCTGATAAGTCTTGTTACAGTGTACTTTACATCCTTATCATTAGGGTTTTCTTTAATCCATTCTAAAAGAGGTTTTATCGTTTCGGCATATAATTGTATTTTCTTTATAATCATCCCTTCATAATTTTAAGTGAATTACGAATAGTACCGTTTACTGATTGAACAGTAATACCGAGTTCTTTTGCAATTTCAGAAGTTTTCATTTCATTACAATCAATACCAAATTTCATTTTGATAATTTCTTGTTGTTTAGGTTTTAGTTTACCCATTAACTTTTCAATTTTAAACTTAAGATGATCTGAATCATGACGTGATTCAATATGAGATTCATATGTGCCTTGATATGTTGGATCCAATTCAGATACTTTAGGTCCTATATCAGGGATATGAGTTTTATGAGCAGGTACACGAATAGTCCTACTCTTATTATTTAAGGCTTGGCGAATTGTAGCTTTAATCCATGCTGCTGCATATGAAGAAAATTTAGATCCACCGTCTTTTTTCCATTTATCCCTAGCTTTACATAATCCGATTGTACCTTCATGGATTAGATCTTCTAGTGATAGTCCCATTCCTTGGTATTTTTTAGCAAGGTGTACGACCAATCTCATATTGGATAGCACAGGGTCAGATGAATTAATGTTTTTTTGAATGTCTTTGTACAAAGTAGTGTTCATATAGGTTCCGTTTTTTGTTTTATTATTAATATATAAATATAATCAATTTAATTGGGATTTGAACTATAAAATCTTGTTTTTTTCAGAAAGTTATTAACAATTTTCAATTGGTTCATAAATGTTATAAGGTTCATTAACTCCATCTTGATTATAGCGATTTACTGTTATTTCTCGGCAGTATCCAATTTCTTCAATGTAAACTATATTGTCCATGTTGTTATGTATTAATTAATATAGTATAAATATAATACTAATTTTTGGGATTCGTACCAAGATTTCTTGTTTTTTTTAAAAGTTTTTATTTATTTTCATTTCGTGCCATTCATCAGCAAACCAGCACATTATTTCTTTTTCCTTTTTTAGCATTCTTTTTGCAATCGCAATTGCATATTTTAATCCTTGCCTAGTACTCTCATGATTTAACTCAGATTCTAATTGTTTAATAAGTTCAGTGAGAGGTGTGTTAATTTTGTTGTTCATAGTATGTTATATGTTATATTGTTATATTAATATAATTACATACTTCTGGAGAAATTTACAACAATTTCACAATTATTTTACAAATTCCCTGGTTTTAATTTATCATTCTCAATATCAGAGATTAAAAACCTAATCCTATCTGCTGCAAGATAGGGTGATTTGTCTTCTAATAATTGTAGTATTTGATTAAGGTTTTTGATTACTAACCTTTTACTTAAAAGTGGATTTTGTGGTGGAGTAAATTTAGTATCGGAATATTGCCAGTCGTCTCTAAGTCCCATAGATTGATTTATTATTATATGGAATAAATCAAAGATGTTTCAGTTTAAAATTGAGATTCTCTTTTGACAACTTCAATAGCTCTTACTAATTTATCAAAGTCAACAGGACATTTAAGATCTAATCCTGCTCTTGCTGTAAATTTAATATATGCATCACCTCTAATATAGAGAAGTAATGTTGGTGCCATTCTAATTTTAAGATCCTTTTTTAATTTTGGAGAAGTGGCAATATCGCATCTATAATACTGAACACCATCTAAGTCATCAATTTTTTTCCAATCCTTAAAGGCATTATCTTTATTAAACTCTGCATAAAATTCTACAACTATTACATCATGTATAGAATTATCTTCAAAAGCTTCATAACCTATAACTTTAGTATCAAAGTCTTTATCTGAAACCCATTGTTGAGCAAACACATTTGTGCTTAAGAATAAAAAAATAATAAATAAAATCTTTTTCATATTATCTTCTTTGCTGTAATTCATAAAGGCGCTCATCCATCTTTTGAAGTTGTTCCTTTATATCTTCAACGTCTTCTTGTGTATCCATAATAGTTTGGCGAACCAACTCATCTTTTAAATCATACTCTACCCTATCAATTACCGGCTTAGGTAACTTTTTTGCTTCATCTATATCTGATTGTAAAACAAACCACATACTTATGACTGTTGCCATAGCAGCACCAATTGCAATTAAGGTTTTTATACTAACCCTAAAATCTAAATTTTCATTTAATTCTTTTGCCATTTTATTTAAATGTATAATTTAATCCAAATGTAGACTGATATAATTTACTATCCCACATTTTACTGAATTCACCTTCAACGAACACACCAAGATTTTTACCAACCTTCCAACCAAAACTAGCTCCAAATGAATAATCATCCCACTGCTCTAATTCTGCATCTTGAACTAAACCACCTTTACCCCAATTATTTCTATTTAAGTAACTTACTTCTTCATCACCCATAACATATTTATGATATGGTAAAATATAATTACCATAAGCATGCAGCCAAAAGTTATTTTTATAATGATAAAAATCAAAACCTATAATTGGTGCAATTTCACCGAACCTATCTAACTGACTCCATATTTCATTATTATATCTGTTCATTAAACTAGGAAAGATAGTTTCTCTAAAATCTAAATCTGAATGAGCAACCTCAACTCCATTTGAATCAATCCAATACCAATCTTGTTTGGTTATTTCTTCACCAGTATACGGATCTGTACTAGTTTCTTCATAAAAGATATCTTGATATCCATAATCATATCCTAAAGTATACCATGGGTTAGATGGATATTCTTGGCCATCTATAATTTCTGTTTCATTTAACCAAATTTCTACAGGATTATAACCATAGGCTCTCTCGTGAGTTCTGAATACAGCACCTGCTGATATTGAAAATTTTTCACCTATAGGTAAGCGGCCTCTTACTTCAGCTGACTGATAATTTAAATTGATTCTACCAACTTCTCTACTTTCAGCTTTTACTATATGATATTTACCAGTGTGCTTTAAAAACAATCTATGATTATTAAATTCTCTACCTTGCCATCTTTCTTTTTCTAAATGAAATTGATATTCAAATCCATTTACAGCAGATGTAGGTGCAGTAAATGCTAATTGTTGTTCTGTACCATCATAATAGTTTCTAGGCTTTCTTTCATAACCAAATCTTGCTAGCTTTCTTATTCCAAAACCATACCTATAATCAAAAGGAAATGATGGTGTATTATCTACAACATCAGGTATAGAATATATTGAACCGTCTTGGTTGGTTCTAACAAAATAAGAAGGTGTTGATGCTTCTACAGAATTTCTAATTTCTCCTGAACCATATACCGTACCATACTTTAAAAAATCTTGGTACATTTTATTAAAAAATGAATCATTTTGAGCATTCACATTAGATGGTACTAACATTACTAATGTAATTATTATGCTAAATAAGTATTTCATATAACTAAAGCTATTTTTAATATTTATTTTAAATAGGTAAGATTTTTTAAGTAAATTATCTTAATAAACAAAAAAGATCGGAAAATCCGATCTTAATTAATACTAAAGTTATTATATTTTTATTCTTTAAGTTTTTTAATCCACTTAATAGACTCTTTACATAATTCAAATTCTTCCGATTCTTCACACCTAACTAGGTTAGTCTCTAAAGCTTCTAAATAACCTTCCTTATCTACACTTAAATCTAAATCCAATGTAGCTAATACTCCTATAACTACTTTATCTACATTATTTTCTAAAGCTTTAATTACACCCTTTGTGACTTCAACTGAAACTTCGTGAGCTCTCGCCGCTGCTTCAATTTCAAGTTCTTCTAAATTTTCTGCATTAAATTCTAACATTCTTTTAAACCTTTTTTAATTTCATTACAAACATGACACTTTTCATATTCTTCGTCTAGGAGAAAAACATCAATCATATTATCCAACATAGTGTTAACTTGACTTATACTTAGTACTTTTGTTTTAATTAAACTATTAACTGCTAAAATTGAATCAGATATATTTAAGCTTTCAAAATCATTATAAAATTTATTAGCTTGTTCTCTTGCCCATATTTCTTGATCTTCTTTCATATCTGACATTGCATGTAGTTTTGCGATTTCATCCATTTCAATACCGTGATCATTAGGATTGAATCCATCATCAGGATTTTGATTTAACCAATCGTCTATCATATTTGTTATTTTTATTATTTATTTAATTAAAATATAACAAAAAAGCAAGGGAGTTGAAAGATATAATAAAAGATTATTTAAAATATTTTAAAAGACCAATAACAGTAGCAGTTATTAATTGAACAACAGCCCAGACAGTGATAGCCTGTGTTTTAAAGGTTTTTAGATCAGCTACATCTTTAATTGTAGTATTTAATTGGCTTGGGGAAGCAACCTCATCTACGGCTTGTTTCCATTTCCATAATTCTTTGGCAAAATCTTCTTTAACTTTAAGCTCTGCTATTTCTCTTTTAAGATCTTGTATTTCACCATTAAGATTAGTGATACCATCATTAAGTCTTTCCAATTCTGCGATTACGAGTTTAGAATATTCATTCCAACCATTTTGTTCTCCGTTAGCCATTTTTAAGAATTTGTTTAATCTTTTTAATTTTTACCGTATCGCATTTAATCCTTTTATCTTCTAGGACTGACTTAATACTTTTAAGATGGTTCTTAATATCAACATCACGATCAGTTAAGTTATTAACTAATTCTTTAAGATCATTTATACATGACGGTTTTGACGTTAGAGAATCCATCTTTATTTTATTTTATTTTTTATTTATTCTTTTTACGACATGAGAAGGTTGTTCATTTTGGGCCTGTTTCCATACTCTTCTTACTGTATTTCTAGCACGACCTAGCATATTTCTATCTTTCTCTTCTCTTATTTGTTGATTAGTTCTAGTTTGTCCACAACCACATCCCATAATTACCATTTATTTTTAGGACAACTTTCTGTTGACCATTTTGCTTTCTTTTTTAAATAGCATCCACAAATGCAACACTTATTCCCGCATTTATCGGAGCATTGATTACATATTGATATTCTATTATTATATTTATCAGATGTAACCTGATCTCCCCAAATAATGTATTTAAAAAGGGCTATTATAAACCTAATGATTGTTTTCATTTATGTTTTGTTTTAGAATGTATCGTTAGTTTGAGCTGCTCCATAGTTTAATGCCATTTGTTGAACAATTCCTTTCTCATTATCCTTAATCTCTAACTGTACTACAATCATATCACATTGTTCAATACCAGTTGGATCTATTTCTACTTCACAACAAAAAGCAGCTTTGGAAAGAGGATTAAAACCACTCATGTCCCAATTACAATATGCCGTCCATACCGATGTAACCTCTTTCGTAAAGTCTGTACTTTGCACATCAGAACATGTGTAACCAGTTATAACCCATCTTCCATTAAACTTGCCAAATGTACCGGCAGCAGCTGATACTGCAAGAGTTCCACAGAATAGAATCGGTTGAGTAACACCCACTGCTGGATCAATCATATACTTATGGGATCTTGAAACAACCCATGCTGGTGTTTTTATAAATGAGTTATTGTCAACCCAGATAGAATCTCCATCTGCTATATCTCCTTGGTATGTACCAACACCAGCATCTTGTATAAAAGCTGATTGTGTAAACATTGTGTCTTTATACACTGCACCTACCGCACTACCCTGAGCACCAGTTCCACCTTGCCCACCAACGGCTCCTTGAGTACCAGTTGCACCTTGTACACCTATTTTACCTTGATTACCAACTGCTCCTTGATTACCTGCTGCACCTTGTGTTCCTGTTGCACCTTGTACACCAACGGTACCTTGTTCTCCGATAGCACCTTGAGAACCTGTAGCTCCTTGATTACCTACAGCACCTTGTGTTCCTGTGGCTCCTTGTTCACCGCCTGCACCAGTAGCACCTTGCCCACCGTCTGGGCCACTATTACCTTGTTGACCTACAGCACCAGTCGCGCCTTGGAATCCAGTTGCACCTTGGAATCCTACTTTACCTTGAGAACCTGTAGCACCTTGTTCACCAACGGCACCTTGATTACCTACAGCTCCTTGATTACCTACTGCACCAGTTGCACCTTGTTTACCTACTGCACCTTGCGTTCCAGTAGCACCCTGTTTTCCTACAGCACCTTGATTACCTATTGCACCTGTTGCACCTTGTAAACCTATTGCACCTTGATTACCTACTGCTCCTTGTGTTCCTGTGGCTCCTTGTTCACCAACAGCTCCTTGATTACCTACAGCTCCTTGATTACCTACTGCACCAGTTGCACCTTGTTTACCAACGGCTCCTTGATTACCTACTGCACCTTGTGTTCCAGTAGCACCTTGTTCACCAACAGCTCCTTGATTACCTACAGCTCCTTGTGTTCCAGTAGCACCTTGTTTTCCTGTTGCACCTTGATTACCTATTGCACCAGTTGCACCTTGTAAACCTACTGCTCCTTGATTACCAACAGCACCCTGAGTTCCTGTTGCTCCTTGTTCACCAACTGCGCCTTGATTACCTACTGCTCCTTGATTACCAACAGCACCAGTTGCACCTTGTTTACCTACTGCACCTTGTGTTCCAGTAGCACCTTGTTTTCCTACAGCTCCTTGATTACCTATTGCACCTGTTGCACCTTGTAAACCTACAGCTCCTTGTTCACCAACAGCTCCTTGGTTACCTGCTGCACCTTGTGTTCCTGTTGCACCTTGTTTACCAACAGCACCTTGATTACCAACTGCCCCTGTTGCACCTTGTAAACCAACTGCACCTTGATTACCTGCTGCACCTTGATTACCTGCTGCACCTTGATTACCTACTGCACCGGTTGCACCCTGACTTCCTGTTGCTCCTTGATTACCAACTTTACCTTGAGATCCTGTAGCACCTTGTTCACCAACAGCTCCTTGATTACCTGCTGCACCTTGATTACCTACTGCACCGGTTGCGCCTTGTTTACCAACGGCTCCTTGATTACCAACAGCACCCTGAGTTCCTGTTGCACCTTGTAAACCTATTGCACCTTGATTACCTACTGCTCCTTGTGTTCCAGTAGCACCTTGTTTTCCTGTTGCACCTTGATTACCTATTGCACCTGTTGCACCTTGTAAACCTACAGCTCCTTGATTACCTGCTGCACCTTGATTACCTGCTGCACCTTGTGTTCCTGTTGCGCCTTGTTTACCAACAGCACCCTGATTACCTACAGCACCTGTTGCACCTTGTAAACCTACAGCTCCTTGATTACCAACAGCTCCTTGGTTACCTGCTGCACCTTGTGTTCCAGTAGCACCTTGTTTACCAACGGCACCCTGATTACCTACAGCACCTGTTGCACCTTGTAAACCTACAGCTCCTTGATTACCTGCTGCACCTTGATTACCGACAGCACCTTGTTGTCCGACTGCCCCGGTTGCTCCTTGAGAACCTGTAGCACCCTGTTCTCCAACGGCTCCTTGATTACCAACGGCTCCTTGATTACCTGCTGCACCTTGTGTTCCTGTGGCTCCTTGTTCACCAACAGCTCCTTGATTACCTGCTGCTCCTTGATTACCTACAGCACCAGTTGCACCTTGGCTTCCTGTTGCACCCTGTTGCCCAACAGCTCCTTGATTACCTACTGCGCCTTGATTACCAACAGCACCTTGTATACCTGTGGCTCCTTGAGATCCTGTAGCACCTTGTTCGCCAACTGCACCTTGATTACCTACTGCTCCTTGATTACCTGCGGCTCCTTGTGTTCCTGTTGCACCTTGTTCACCAACTGCACCTTGATTACCAACTGCACCTTGATTACCTACGGCGCCTGTTGCTCCTTGAGAACCTGTAGCACCCTGCTCACCAACGGCTCCTTGATTACCAACGGCTCCTTGATTACCTGCGGCTCCTTGTGTTCCTGTTGCACCTTGTTCACCAACAGCTCCTTGATTACCTGCTGCACCTTGATTACCTACAGCACCAGTGGCTCCTTGAGAACCTGTAGCACCTTGGAATCCTACTTTACCTTGAGAACCTGTTGCTCCTTGTAAACCTACAGCTCCTTGGTTACCTGCTGCGCCTTGATTACCAACTGCTCCTTGAGTTCCAGTTGAACCAATATTACCTTGATTACCAACTGCACCTGTTGCACCTTGGCTTCCTGTTGCACCTTGTTCACCAACAGCTCCTTGATTACCTGCTGCACCTTGATTACCTACTGCACCTTGTATACCTGTGGCTCCCTGAGATCCTGTAGCACCTTGTTCGCCAATTGCACCTTGATTACCAACGGCTCCTGTTGCACCTTGTAAACCAACAGCTCCTTGATTACCAACTGCACCTTGAGTTCCAGTTGCACCAATATTACCTTGATTACCAACGGCTCCTTGGTTACCTACTGCGCCTTGTGTTCCTGTTGCACCTTGTTCTCCAACTGCTCCTTGATTACCAACAGCTCCTGTTGCACCCTGAGATCCAGTAGCGCCTTGTTCTCCAATTGCCCCTTGAATTCCTGTAGCACCTTGTAAGCCTACAGCTCCTTGATTACCAACAGCACCCTGAGCTCCTGTTGCACCTTGTTCTCCGATAGCACCTTGATTACCTACTGCTCCTTGATTACCTACAGCTCCAGTTGCACCTTGGCTTCCTGTTGCACCTTGATTACCTACTGCTCCTTGATTACCTACAGCTCCAGTCGCACCTTGTTTACCAACAGCTCCTTGACTTCCTGTTGCTCCTTGTTCACCAACAGCACCTTGTTCTCCGACAGCACCTTGATTACCTACAGCTCCTTGATTACCTACAGCACCAGTTGCTCCTTGAGATCCTGTTGCGCCTTGTTCCCCAATTGCTCCTTGATTACCTGCTGCACCTTGTGTTCCTGTGGCTCCTTGTTCACCAACAGCTCCTTGATTACCAACTGCACCTGTAGCTCCTTGAGAACCAGTTGCTCCTTGGAACCCTACTTTACCTTGAGAACCTGTAGCACCCTGTTCACCAACTGCACCTTGATTACCTACAGCACCTTGATTACCTACAGCACCAGTTGCCCCTTGAGAACCAGTTGCTCCTTGATTACCTACTGCACCCTGAGTTCCTGTTGCACCTTGTTGACCAACAGCACCTGTTGCTCCTTGGCTTCCTGTTGCACCTTGTTCACCAACAGCACCCTGATTACCAATAGCTCCTTGATTACCAACTGCACCTGTAGCTCCTTGAGAACCAGTTGCTCCTTGATTACCTACTTTACCTTGAGAACCTGTTGCTCCTTGATTACCTATTTTACCTTGACTTCCTGTTGCACCTTGTACACCGACCGGTCCTTGATCACCAACTGCACCTTGATTACCAACTGCTCCCGTTGCTCCTTGAGAACCGGTTGCACCTTGTACACCGACTGGTCCTTGATCACCAACTGCACCTTGATTACCTGCTGCTCCTTGTGTTCCTGTTGCACCTTGTACACCGACTGGTCCTTGATCACCAACAACACCAGTTGCTCCTTGTGAACCAGTTGCTCCTTGGTTACCCACTGCTCCTTGTAAACCAGTTGCACCTTGTTTGCCAACTGCACCTTGATTACCTACAGCACCTTGGATTCCTGTTGCTCCTTGATCACCAACTTCACCTTTTGGGCCTGTGGCACCTTGTTGACCTACGGCACCAGTTGCACCCTGAGAACCCGTAGCTCCTTGTTCACCAACAGCACCTTGATTACCAACAGCACCTTGATTACCTATAGCTCCAGTGGCTCCTTGATCGCCAACTTCACCTTTTGGACCAGTGGCACCTTGTTGTCCTACTGCACCTTGATTACCTACAGCTCCTTGTATTCCAGTTGCGCCTTGTTTACCAACGGCTCCTTGATTACCAACTGCACCCTGAGTTCCTGTTGCTCCTTGTTCACCAACTGCTCCTTGATTACCTATAGCACCTTGATTACCTACAGCTCCGGTTGCTCCTTGGAATCCAGTTGCTCCTTGATTACCTATTTTACCTTGACTTCCTGTTGCACCTTGTTGACCAACAGCACCAGTTGCTCCTTGATCACCAACTTCACCTTTTGCACCAGTTGAACCTTGACTTCCTGTTGCTCCTTGGCTTCCTGTTGCTCCTTGTTCACCAACTGCTCCTTGATTACCAACTGCTCCTTGATTACCTATAGCACCAGTTGCACCTTGAGAACCTGTAGCTCCTTGGTTACCTACAGCACCTTGATTACCAACGGCACCAGTTGCACCTTGAGATCCTGTAGCACCTTGGCTTCCTGTTGCTCCTTGTTCACCAACTGCTCCTTGATTACCTACTGCTCCTTGATTACCTACAGCACCAGTAGCTCCTTGATCACCAACTTCACCTTTTGGACCAGTTGCACCTTGTTGTCCTACTGCTCCTTGATTACCAACTGCTCCTTGAGTACCAGTAGCACCTTGTTCTCCAATAGCTCCTTGTAAACCAGTTGCTCCTTGAGAACCTGTAGCTCCTTGATCACCAACTTCACCTTTTGGACCAGTTGCACCTTGTTGTCCTACTGCTCCTTGATTACCTACAGCTCCTTGATTACCTACAGCTCCTTGTAAACCTGTAGCTCCTTGGCTTCCTGTTGCGCCCTGTTCACCGATAGCTCCTTGATTACCTACTGCGCCAGTTGCGCCTTGACTTCCAGTTGCTCCTTGAGAACCTGTTGCTCCTTGATTACCAACTGCACCCTGAGTTCCTGTAGCACCTTGTTGTCCAATTGCACCAGTTGCCCCTTGGAATCCAGTTGCTCCTTGGTCACCAACATCACCTTTTGGTCCTGTAGCACCTTGGCCTCCTGTTGCACCCTGTTGCCCAACGGCACCTTGTTCTCCGACTGCACCTTGATTACCAACAGCTCCGGTAGCACCTTGGCTTCCCGTTGCTCCTTGATTACCTACAGCTCCTTGTAAACCTGTCGCGCCTTGAGAGCCAGTAGCACCTTGAGAACCAGTAGCACCTTGACTTCCTGTTGCTCCTTGATTACCTACAGCTCCTTGATTACCTACAGCTCCGGTTGCACCTTGGAATCCTGTTGCTCCTTGATCACCAATAGCACCTTGATTACCTACAGCACCTTGGCCTCCTGTTGCACCTTGTTGACCTACTGCACCTTGTGTTCCTGTGGCTCCTTGTTCACCAACAGCACCTTGATTACCTACAGCTCCAGTAGCTCCTTGGAATCCAGTTGCTCCTTGGTCACCAACATCACCTTTTGGTCCAGTTGCACCTTGCCCTCCTGTTGCTCCTTGGCTTCCTGTTGCTCCTTGAGTACCAGTAGCACCCTGTTCTCCAATAGCACCCTGATTACCAACAGCTCCTTGAATTCCTGTTGCACCTTGTTGACCAATAGCACCTTGATTACCAACGGCACCAGTAGCTCCTTGGGATCCTGTTGCTCCTTGATTACCTACAGCTCCTTGGGTTCCTGTTGCTCCTTGTTGACCAACTGCTCCGGTGGCCCCTTGAGAACCTGTAGCTCCTTGATCACCAACTTCACCTTTTGGACCAGTGGCACCTTGTTGACCTACGGCACCAGTTGAACCTTGACTTCCTGTTGCACCCTGTTCACCAACAGCACCTTGTATACCTGTCGCTCCCTGAGAACCTGTAGCTCCTTGAGAACCTGTAGCTCCTTGATCACCAACTTCACCTTTTGGGCCAGTGGCACCCTGTTGACCAACAGCTCCAGTAGCACCTTGACTTCCTGTTGCTCCTTGATTACCTACAGCACCTTGTAAACCTGTCGCACCTTGTGAACCGGTAGCACCTTGATTACCTATTGCACCTTGATTACCTACAGCACCTGTTGCTCCTTGAGAACCAGTTGCTCCTTGGTTACCAACTGCACCTTGATTACCTACAGCACCAGTTGCTCCTTGGCTTCCTGTTGCACCTTGTTCACCAACTGCGCCTTGTTCACCAACTGCGCCTTGTTCACCAACTGCGCCTTGATTACCTACAGCACCGGTTGCTCCTTGAGAACCTGTAGCTCCTTGAGAACCTGTGGCACCTTGTTCACCAACTGCACCTTGGCTTCCTGTTGCTCCTTGTTGGCCTACGGCACCAGTAGCTCCTTGGCTTCCTGTTGCACCTTGTTCACCAACAGCACCTTGTTCTCCAACTGCACCTTGATTACCTACAGCGCCTTGTATTCCTGTAGCACCTTGTTCACCAACTGCACCTTGGCTTCCTGTTGCTCCTTGATTACCAACAGCCCCAGTTGCTCCTTGAGATCCAGTAGCTCCTTGGGATCCTGTTGCTCCTTGATTACCTATATTACCTTGTGTACCTGTTGCCCCTTGTTGACCTACGGCACCAGTAGCCCCTTGAGAACCTGTAGCTCCTTGTTCACCAACAGCACCTTGTTCACCAACTGCTCCTTGTGTTCCAGTTGAACCTTGTAAACCAGTTGCACCTTGATTACCAACAGCTCCAGTTGCTCCTTGAGATCCAGTAGCACCTTGAGAACCTGTGGCACCTTGTTCACCGACTGCACCCTGAGTTCCTGTTGCTCCTTGTTGACCTACGGCACCAGTAGCTCCTTGGCTTCCTGTTGCACCCTGTTCACCAACAGCACCTTGTTCACCAACTGCACCTTGTGTTCCAGTTGAACCTTGTAAACCAGTTGCACCTTGAGATCCAGTAGCTCCTTGTTCACCAACTGCACCTTGTATTCCTGTAGCACCTTGTTCACCAACTGCACCTTGTTCACCAACTGCACCCTGAGTTCCTGTTGCTCCTTGTTGACCTACGGCACCAGTAGCTCCTTGAGAACCTGTAGCTCCTTGAGATCCTGTAGAACCTTGTTCACCAACAGCACCCTGAGTTCCTGTTGCCCCTTGTTGGCCAACAGCACCTGTTGCTCCTTGGCTTCCTGTTGCACCTTGTTCACCAACAGCACCTTGTTCACCAACTGCTCCTTGATTACCAACAGCACCAGTTGCACCTTGTTCACCAACTGCTCCTTGTTCACCGACTGCACCCTGAGTTCCTGTTGCTCCTTGTTGACCTACGGCACCAGTTGCACCTTGTTCACCAACTGCTCCTTGTTCACCGACTGCACCCTGAGTTCCTGTTGCTCCTTGTTGACCTACGGCACCAGTAGCTCCTTGACTTCCTGTAGCACCCTGTTCACCAATACCACCTTGTTCGCCAACTGCACCCTGAGTTCCTGTGGCTCCTTGTTCACCAACTGCGCCTTGTTCACCAACAGCACCTTGTAAACCGGTTGCACCTTGGCTTCCTGTGGCTCCTTGTTCTCCGACAGCACCTTGATTACCTACAGCGCCTGTTGCACCTTGTTCTCCAACTGCACCTTGATTACCAACAGCTCCTTGAGTTCCTGTTGCACCTTGTTGACCAATAGCACCTTGATTACCAACAGCTCCGGTTGCTCCTTGGGAACCTGTAGCACCTTGTTCACCAACAGCACCTTGTTCTCCGACAGCTCCTTGTTCACCAATCGCGCCTTGTAAACCTGTAGCTCCTTGACTTCCGGTTGCACCCTGATTACCAACAGCACCTTGTTCACCTACAGCTCCAGTTGCACCTTGAGAACCAGTTGCTCCTTGATTACCTATATTACCTTGTGTTCCTGTAGCACCCTGTTCTCCAACTGCACCTTGATTACCTATTGCACCTTGATTACCTACAGCACCAGTTGCACCTTGACTTCCAGTAGCACCTTGTTCACCAACAGCTCCTTGTTCACCAACAGCTCCTTGTCCGCCAGTTGCTCCTTGTTGACCAACGGCACCTTGATTACCTACAGCTCCAGTAGCACCTTGGCTTCCCGTTGCTCCTTGATTACCTACATTACCTTGTGTTCCTGTTGCTCCTTGTTGACCAACTGCTCCGGTTGCTCCTTGTTCACCAACAGCACCTTGTTCACCAACAGCACCTTGTAAACCTGTTGCGCCTTGAGATCCTGTTGCGCCTTGAGTTCCTGTTGCACCTTGTTCTCCAATAGCACCCTGAGTCCCGGTAGCACCTTGTTGACCAATTGCACCAGTTGCACCTTGGCTTCCAGTAGCACCTTGGCTTCCTGTTGCTCCTTGTTCTCCAACTGCGCCCTGTTCTCCAACTGCACCTTGTATTCCTGTGGCTCCTTGTTCACCAATAGCACCTTGTTCACCAACAGCACCTTGTAAACCTGTTGCTCCTTGAGATCCTGTTGCGCCTTGTTCTCCAATAGCACCCTGTTCCCCAGCAGCACCTTGGCTTCCTGTTGCACCTTGTTGACCAACAGCACCAGTAGCTCCTTGGCTTCCTGTTGCACCTTGTTCGCCGACAGCTCCTTGTTCACCAACTGCACCTTGTGTTCCTGTTGCTCCTTGTAAACCTGTAGCCCCTTGTTCTCCAACTGCACCTTGTTCTCCAACTGCACCTTGTGTTCCTGTTGCTCCTTGCTGACCAACTGCTCCAGTTGCTCCTTGGGTTCCGGTTGCTCCTTGTTCACCAACAGCACCTTGTATACCTGTTGCTCCTTGAGATCCTGTAGAACCTTGTTCACCAACAGCGCCTTGAGTTCCTGTAGCTCCTTGTTGACCAACAGCTCCTTGTTCTCCAACTGCGCCGGTTGCACCTTGAGATCCTGTTGCTCCTTGATTACCTATTGCACCTTGTGTTCCTGTAGCACCTTGTTGACCAATAGCACCAGTTGCACCTTGAGATCCTGTTGCGCCTTGTTCTCCAACTGCACCTTGATTACCTACAGCACCTTGTTCTCCAACTGCACCCTGTATTCCTGTTGCTCCTTGTTCTCCAACTGCACCCTGTTCTCCAACTGCTCCTTGATTACCAACTGCACCTTGTGTTCCAGTTGCACCCTGCAATCCTACAGCTCCAGTAGCACCTTGACTTCCTGTTGCTCCTTGATTACCTACTGCACCCTGAGTTCCTGTTGCACCTTGTTCTCCAACTGCACCTTGATTACCTACAGCACCAGTGGCTCCTTGGCTTCCTGTTGCTCCTTGCTCTCCAACTGCACCTTGATTACCGACAGCACCAGTTGCTCCTTGAGAACCAGTTGCTCCTTGTTCCCCAACAGCACCTTGATTACCGACAGCACCAGTTGCACCTTGAGATCCGATAGCACCTTGTCCACCAGTTGCACCCTGTTCACCAACAGCACCTTGATTACCTATTGCGCCTGTTGCACCTTGTTCACCAACAGCACCTTGTGTTCCTGTAGCTCCTTGTTGTCCTACAGCACCAGTTGCACCTTGACTTCCCGTTGCTCCTTGAGAACCTGTTGCTCCTTGTTCACCAACTGCACCCTGAGTTCCTGTAGCTCCTTGGAATCCTGTAGCTCCTTGTCCACCAGTTGCTCCTTGTTCGCCAACGGCTCCTTGTAAACCAGTTGCTCCTTGAGAACCGGTTGATCCTTGATTACCTACAGCACCTTGTGTTCCAGTTGCACCTTGTTGACCAACGGCACCAGTTGCTCCTTGTGATCCAGTAGAACCTTGTGATCCAGTAGAACCTTGTAAACCTGTAGCTCCTTGTTGACCAACAGCACCAGTTGCTCCCTGAGAACCAGTTGCTCCTTGATTACCTACAGCACCTTGTGTTCCAGTTGCACCTTGTTGACCAACTGCACCAGTTGCACCCTGAGATCCAGTAGATCCTTGTAAACCTGTGGCTCCCTGATTACCTATGGCACCAGTTGCACCTTGTTCACCAACAGCACCTTGAGTCCCGGTAGCACCTTGTTGACCAATTGCACCAGTTGCACCTTGAGTTCCTGTTGCTCCTTGTTGTCCTACAGCACCAGGATTAGATCCTATACATATAGTATATGTAGCAGCATTTATAAATGTAAATGTTGAACCACTAAAATTACTAAGGTTCATATCTATTAAACCACCACCTGCACTAGATGAAGCAAATGTATAATTTGCAGTACCTCCACCAATTGGATCTGTTATACTTACCTGTGCTCCTGCTTGAGCTAATGCAATTGCTAATCCTAATGGATCTGTACTAATTACTCTAACAGAAGCCGGTGTTGCTGCTGAAGTTGTGGGTGAAGCCAATCCCATTCTAAATTCGTTATTACTAGGAGAAGCTCCAGAATTATATTTTACATTATAACAGCCTCCTAATAAACCTGATGCTCCTTGTTGACCAACAGCACCAGTTGCTCCTTGATTACCTATTGCACCTTGTGTTCCCGTGGCACCCTGCAATCCTACAGCACCAGTTGCTCCTTGAGAACCAGTTGCTCCTTGATTACCTATTGCACCTTGTGTTCCTGTAGCACCTTGTTGACCAACGGCACCAGTTGCTCCTTGTTCTCCAACTGCACCCTGTGTTCCTGTTGCTCCTTGTTCTCCAACTGCACCAGTTGATCCTTGAGAACCAGTTGCTCCTTGATTACCTATTGCACCTTGTGTTCCCGTAGCACCTTGTTCTCCAACTGCTCCAGTAGATCCTTGTTGCCCTATAGCCCCAGTAGATCCTTGTTGACCAACAGCACCCGTTGCCCCTTGACCACCAGTTGCACCTTGTTCACCAACTGCACCAGTTGCACCTTGTTCACCAATTGCACCTGTGGCTCCTTGAGATCCAATATCTCCTTGAGATCCTGTAGCGCCTTGTTGTCCTACGGCACCAGTTGCACCTTGAGAACCAATATCTCCTTGAGATCCAGTTGATCCTTGGCTTCCTGTAGCACCCTGTGTTCCTGTAGCTCCTTGTTGCCCTACAGCACCACTAGCTCCTTGTTGTCCTACAGCACCAGTTGCACCTTGTTCACCAACAGCACCTTGTGTTCCCGTGGCACCCTGTTCACCAACTGCACCGGTAGCTCCCTGAGATCCAGTTGCTCCTTGTTGACCTACAGCTCCAGTAGATCCTTGTTGTCCTACAGCACCAGTTGAACCTTGAGAACCTGTAGACCCCTGTTCACCAACTGCACCAGTTGCACCTTGAGATCCAGTTGCTCCCTGTTGACCAACAGCACCAGTTGCTCCTTGTTGTCCTACGGCACCAGTTGATCCTTGTTGTCCAATTGCACCAGTCGATCCTTGAGAACCCGTAGCACCTTGAGAACCTGTAGATCCTTGTTGCCCAATTGCACCAGTTGATCCTTGAGTTCCTGTAGCACCCTGTTCACCAACAGCACCAGTAGATCCTTGTTGTCCAATAGCACCTTGTCCACCTGTTGCTCCTTGAGAACCTGTTGCTCCACTTGCACCTGCACCTGTTGCACCCTGTAAACCAATACCAGTTGCTCCTATGTTACCTTGTGGTCCAGTTGCACCAGTGGCTCCAGTTGAACCTAACCCAGTTGCACCAATACCAGTTGCTCCTATATTACCTTGTGGTCCAGTTGCACCAGTTGCCCCAGTCGAACCTAATCCTGTTGCACCACTTCCAGTTGCTCCTGTAAATCCAGTTGATCCGGTAAACCCAGTTGCTCCAGTTGCTCCAGTTGCTCCAGTTGCTCCAGTTGCTCCTGAGCCTGTTGCACCAATAAATCCAGTGGCACCAGCTGGACCAACAGGACCTGTTGCACCTGTATCAGGAATAGGTGCCCATGTATTATCACCTCTTAAATATGTACTAGCACTTGGGGTACCTGTTGCACTTAATGCAGCAGTTAAAACTGGATTAACAGCAGGATTACCAGTTACAGTTAAATTTATAAATTGGGAATTTCCTGAACCTACACTTACTACAGTACCACCCCCACCACCAACAGAGTTTATTGTAATGGTTGTTCCTGAAGGAGTTTCAACTACGTCTAATGTTACATTACGACCAGCCACAAGCTTGTCATTATAACACGCCTCAATTAACTCAAAAGAGGAATACTGCGTGATGAGATCACCAGCTTCCCAGAGCTCCTTAAGTTGATACTTAGGTAATATTACTGCCATAATGGTTGATAGTTCTTTGTTTTATTTATCAGCCTTTCAAAATGTTTAAAAACTTATCAAATGACAGTAGGTGTGTTTTCTTTTTCTTCTTTTTCTTTTTCTTAATAGGTTCCAATAAGTCACCGCTTCCGGTTTTTTGGCTACTAAAAGAATTCATAGAACCTGGATTTCCAGGAAGAGTAGCATTCCCCATACTCTGAACATTCATGTTCGGATTAAGGTTTACCGTACCTGCTTCGTTTTCTTTTATCTTGTTAGGTAATTCTTTTTCATCAGTCTTAACAAAATCTTCTAATGTTTTAACTGATAATTTTGATAATTCTTTTACATCATCTGAAACCTCAGATGATTTAAGTTCTCCTTTTTTATATTGCAATGCTAATGCAAAAAATCTTCTTTGTGCTTTTGATTGTGCTGGCATTACTTAATAAATTTCTTTAAAAATGCAGTACAATAATTTAGTAGCTCTTTTCTTGCAGGTTTAATATCAGATAACTCTGTCATTGGGCCAGCTTTCCACTGAATCCAGTCTTCTGCAATTTGTTCTAATGCAGCTTCAACATTTGGCATTAATTCAATGTACTCTTCATTTAACTTAGATTCCTTAAGATCAGCAATGTCTTTATATTTAACTTCATGCTCCTCTCCATCTTGATCTACTGCAAAAACAACATCGTTATGCCACATATCAGCATTATCTTTATTATTTGATTTAGGATTGTAAATTATTAATTCAGTTCCATCTCCTAATTGAATAAATGCATCATCAGCTTTACCTAATGCCTTTAACAGTTTTCTTTTATCAAATTTTGCTTCATTAATATTAAAGTCGGATAAAGATTTTAAATTTTTCATATCATTGCTTTCTTTTATTGGTTGTATTATATCTTGTAATGGCTTATAAAATTTATGTATGCTTTTAGGAGTCATTTTTTGAAATGTCTTTTCATCATCTATCTTTAATGCATTACGTACTTTAGATGCAGAAATATTATCATCGGTCCTAAAAATTTCAAAACCTTTAAACTGTGGATCTACTCCAAGCTGGTCTCTATATGATTGCTTATTAATCATAGCACCATAAGATTTTTTTCTATCAGTACCAAACCCCCACATCATAGGCTCATATGCAGGCCTTGCGGCTGCAAACATTGTATCAATAGCCCCATTAGGGACAACGATAGCAGTTTCCAAAAATGGGTATTGTTTAGCCATCTTAGTAAACATAGCTTGTTGCATTGCTTCATCAAATGGCCTTTTCTCTGAATCTCTATTTTTTCCCCTAACAAGAAATACAACAACAGGTAAACCATTTTCTTTATACATTTTTTCAAATACTTTAACATGCCCTAATGTAAAAGGTTGGAATCTACCAACAAACATATTGACTGGCTTTTTACCTCTACCTTTATGTGGTACAGATAAAGCTTCATTAATAATTGTAGGGCGAGTTCTATTTTTAACTCTTTGGCCATAAGGTGATAGTGAATATGTTTTTACACCTGACTGATCTTCACTAATATTAAATAAAGTTTTATTTCTACCTAACCATCTTTTGTTAGCTTGGAGTTCAGTAAGAATCCTATTCATTTCTTCTTCTGTGATATGACCATCCGAAATAGCATCTAAAATAATACTCCTAACCCTAGCATTAGTAGAAATATTTTTTGCTGGATATGCTTCAGTATATCTTCTTTTTACTACCACTTTCTTTTCATTTAGAAAGTTATTTAAATCATTAATGTTTTCCATACCTTATATATTTACTTTACCATTTTTATACCCATCATAGATGAAAAAGGATTCCAAACCATACCTTTTTGTAAAAACTTAAAGTTAGCATTACTAAACTTTTTTGTTTTAAATATGAATGCACCTGCCTTAACTTTTGTATCTAAGTATACTTGTTTAACATCCGTTACTTTTTGTGTAAGCTGAGTTAGTACATCCGAATACTTTTCATTTAATGCATTTGCTGTTTCTACCATAATAGGATAGAAAATCATCCCTACTCTATTAGAGTCATTTTTCTCCATTCTCTCTTCATATTCTTTCATATATTTAGATGCATCAATTTTACCTCTCCATGCTCCAGTCTTTTCTGATAATGTTTTTATGAAAAACTCAAACTTACTTTTATCTTCTTTAATGAGATTATCTAAAAAGGTAACTAAGGCTTCTCTTGTAGCAGATTTCTGATTTAGCTTAGCCTGCTGTAAAACATATGAATAACCGGATCCTTGGTTAGGGCCGGATACATCATTTGCTAAATTCATTACTTTATTATATGTTGTTGAATTTCTATTTAATTCATATGGGTTTAACCACACCTTAACTACATCTTCATAAAATGTTGTTTGATCAGGATCTAATGCAAGGCCATCATTTCTTTTAGCATTATCAATCATTTTCATTATTGAAGATCCGCTAGGAGTTCCTCCGCCGCCTGCTTTAGAAGAAACTTTATATTGATCAAATTCAAAATCAACCAATGCTTCATTGGATGCTTGTGGGTAAGATAAGCCTTCTCCTGTATCTTTAATTATATTAAACATCATTAATGCGCCTAACACTTCACCAAAGTCATTTGAAAAGTTAGCTATAGATACTTGATCAATTCCATCAAAGAAAGTAGCCCCAACTTTATATACTATAGGAGTTCCACTAGAAGCATAAGTTTCAAAATCAGAAAATGTACCAACTTTATTTTTTAATACTACTTGCATAGAATCTTTAATGAATTGTTTATAATTATCAGGATAAGATGTTTTATCTATAAACTGATTTACTCTGCTCACAACTGCTATACCTGTTTTGTATGTAGTACTTGCAAGATCCATTGCATCAGGGGTTAAATCTTTTCCTTTAATTACTGCCGCTTCTCCAGTCTTTGCACTTACTTTATAACGGTTGGTTAGAAAAATTGTATCTCCTCTTTTAAAGTCTTGTCCTAATATTTGTTTATTTGCTTTTAAAATTATCTTATAGGTATTAAATTGTCCAGAAAAAGTCTTACCTACATCCTTATGATAATGGCCGCTAGGATATTCTTCTATCTTATATGCTCGCTCTGGTAATTTTAATCCTTTTAAATACTTTTTAATATTTTCTTCGGCAGTTCCATCATTAGCCCCAAAATTAGCTCTTACATACTCTGGGCTGTATTTTGCCCCAGCTGAATCTCTTCGTGTTTGGGGAAAAGTTTTTTCATAATGCTTTAACCAATTTGCTTGTCTTTCTTTTACACTAGGCTGTTTCTTAGCTTCATTTAAAACATCAATTTTTCCTAAGTTAATAAATTTATTATAATTAAGAACTCTTTCTTCTACAACCAATTCTTCTAAATCTTTATGATCTATTTCTTCGGTTACTTTATTACTTAAATATTCTCCAAATGTTTTAAATTCACCGGATGTTTCTTTGTTTATTGCATCGCTAATTTTGTTAATGAGTTTATTAAAATCTTCAACAACAGATGCGGTCATCACGGCACCTACTCTTTTAGGGTTTCTTTTCTTTCTTAGAGAACCTAGCATAATTTTATATAGGTTTCTTAATGAATCTGATTTTTGTAAAATTTCTTTAGTTTGTGAATTCTTAACCATATCAAGATTAAGATCAAACTCAGGGCCTTTTGCAAAATCAGCTTTCTCTATATTTAATTTTTCTAATTCATGCCCTCTTTTAGTTACATAATCATTATATAGATTACTTACTAATTCTAAGTATCTTTCTTGTGGATTATCCATTAACAATTCACCAGCTCTTAAACCTCTTTCTTCTATAAAGGCTAAAATATCTAACAAAAGAATTTCATTAATATCTGCAGGTGCTCTCCTTAAATCAACAGGTTTTTTATCTTTCATTAATGATTGTGTATAAGGATCGATCATTTTAGCAGTAAAGGTTTGATTAGTACCTGGCCTATAAAATTTAAAGATAATGGAATCTATAGGTTTATCTAAATCATTCTGTAGTGTTGTTTGTTGGATTGTTGGATTTAAGCAATTTATTAAATACCTAGCAAAAGAACTTGTACCAAAAACTTCTAATTGGTCTTCTTTTGGTGTTGAAAGAAATTCTCTAATCTTTCTTTTTTGCTCTTCCTTTAAATATCCACTAAATATTGGAATAAGAGGAGTTACTTGAAATGCCGATGCCCAGTCTCTAAGAACCCTAGGATCTTCAATTACTTTAGCAATTTTACCTTTTGGATTTCTTACTTGGATATGAGTAAGTACTAAATTATTTTTAGGCAGATTATCATACTTAATTGGACCAGGTTGATTATGAACAAAATACTGAAAGCAAAATCTCCAATACTCCGGCAGATCTTCTACATGACCTTCAGTTTGTTTAAGTATGTATTGAATAGCAGGTTCATAGTACATCATTAATGTTCTATCCACTATATTAATTGGCATTTTATTACTGCCTTTAAAAAATCTTATTTCATTTCCATGTCTCTCAAAAGAAAATGATGAACCTGATAATTTTTCTGTTACCAGTAAATAATCTTTAAAAAGATCATTGACAAATTGTTGCCCTACTTCTTTATATATGTTTGTTAACTCTTTCATTATTAGTTTTTAGTTATACTTATTATATATTAGCTAATTAGATTAATAAAAATAAAAAAGATGAGTCATTAGCTCACCTTTAATACACTTTTAATATTTTACACCTATTATTACATTATCATTATGATACATCCATAATATCGCCGTGGTCACATACTATACCTTTTCTGGTTAATTCCTTACAAATTCTATCTAATGTACCAGGGCCATAAGACATAGGTAGTCTTTCTTTAACTCCTAATGACTTTAAAAGTTTTTCAGTATCGTCAAAACCTATCTTAGATCTTTTATTTACATTTGCAGTTTTAGCTACATCATATAGAGACGTTCCATAAAATCTACCTCTATCTGTGTAAATAAAATTTATTCCTTTTATCTTAAATGATTTGCCGCTACGATCTTTATAGTTTACAGCCTCATTTATAAATTCTTCAAAGTTTTTCATATTATGCTAATTTAGATTTACCGTCCCATACTTTTACGATATAAAAATTGCCATCTTTTTCTAGGTAGCGAGGATCTTGTTTAGTTGGTCTCATTAATAGTCCGTGTGAGTTTTGGCCTCTCCCATGTTTACCTATGTTTTTATCATAGCCACGGTTTGCCATCCAACCAGACCCACCAGAAAAATAAGAAGAGAAATAGCCTCGGTTGCTCCTGTCATTAGGATCTAGGCCTTTGTGTTTAACGATTAAGTTTTGTAAATCTTTCCATTTAGATTTGCCTTTCTTTTCAGCATAGTCCAATACCATTTTTTTAATTGTGTCCATTTCTTTAGATTCATTAAGAGATTCAAATGTATGTAAATAGTCCATATTGTTGTTTTATTTTAATTTATATAAATATAATTATTTTTGTTGGGATAAAAAAATTATTTCACTAAAAGTTATTAACAATTATCTCCCGTATTTTATTAGGCCTAATAATTGGTTAATTGCAGCAAAGGTACCAGTTAATTTATAAATCTTACCTTTATATTTAAATACAATACCTTCAGTTGGAAATATTGATTCTATACCACCAATTCTACTTAACCTTGCAAGTTCAGCTTCAACCTTTTTAATTTGTTCTACCCCACCTGTCTTTTTAATCTTACTTGCTTGAGCTTCTATATCTCTTCTTAACCTTTGGGCTTCTCCTGATGGATTAGCTGCTAAAAAGTTAGAAGCATTTTTCATAATAATAGAACCTAACTCTAAAAACAGATCTTCAAAAGGTCTAATGTTTTCTTTATACTTTTTGGCAACATCTTCTTTATCAAACTTTTTAACTAGTGCAGCCTCTTTAGGTCCAACTTGTTTGGCTAAAGATCTCATATTTAAACTCTTCTTGTCACCATATGCCCATCTTCTAAGTAAACCTTCTTTTACATCCTGAGATAATTTAGGAAATTCTTTATCTATTAATTCTCTCCACCACATTTCATGATATCTTGAAACTTCATCTCCGTCGTTTAAGCCATATCTTTTTTCTAAAGCATTAACTTGATTAATGAATCTTTTCTTGTTTGCAGTAAAATCTAAGTCTCTTTGTAATTGAATTACTCTAGGAGGAATAATTTTAAATGTTTTACCAATATCAGATTTTAGTTTTTGAAGTATGTTTGTTATTTCTTTAGCAGGTTTATTATTTGTACCTATGATATTACCTTTTCCATCTGTTTCTTTTATTCCATGAAATTGTATAACATCAGTATCATAATGAATAACATTTGGGTTTAATGAATAGATTAATTCCATATTCATAAAATCTTTTCCATTCTTAAAATATTTTTCTTGGTCTGCTGGTGGAAGTTTTCTTAATAGCTTATCTAAATCTTTAGCAGCAAAGATATAAGTATCTTCTACTAATTTTGATGCATGTCCTGTAAACATACCTATAATTCCATTAAGATCTATAGGATTTGCCATTTGGCCTTTATTTCTGGCAAATTTTACTTTACCATCCTGTATAGTTACAAATAAGTTTTGGCCATCAGTCTTTTCCGTAGGATCTTCTTCAAAGCTTAACTGACCTCTAAGACCAGCATCAATCATTGCTTTAAAATCACCAAAGGTCAAGTCTTTATCATCAAAAGGATGAGCCATGTGGCCGGCTGCACCACCTTCAAAAAGAAATGGCTGGCTTTTGTCGGCCAGCCACTGTTCAAACAATTTTACGTGTTTCATGTTTTATTTATTATGATCCCATTGTAGATTGTAAAGCTCCAACCATTGCTCCATAGTCTTCACCATATTTGTCTAATAAACCATCAGCAGTTTTAGTTGCTTTTTCTTCATCAAAATCTTCACCGAATGCATCTTTTAGAATTGCCATTGCATATTCTTTAAATTCATCAGCTGATTTGATTTCTTTTTCATTAAGCTTGCCAATTTTATTTGCAGCAATCTTTCTAAACTTTTCAGCAATTGAATCATCAGGTAAAACTTCTTCCTCTTCTTTTACAACTACAGTTGCATCTTTAGGGTCATTAGCTTCATCAGGAACTACTTCAGTAATTTTTTGATCAGGAGTAATTAGTTCTTTACCTTTACCTTCAACCGATTTAGGTTTACCCATATCCATCATATCTCCTGCAATACCTGCAGCAGTTTCTGGTCCGTCACCTTTAATTGCAGGAATTGCAATTCCATCATCTCCAGCAACTTCATCAGCGATTTCATCACCTTCAACTTTAGTAATTACTTGGCCTACAGTTTCATCTACAGCTTCATCCTTTTCATCTTCTTCTTCATAATCCTCGCCATCGTGAGTTTTGGATTTATCACCTTTATTTCCACCTAATACAACTCTGTCATATTTTTCATCTACATCATCATCTTCATCTTCATAATCTTCACCATCATGTGTTTTAGATTTGTCACCTTTATTTCCACCTAGTACAACTCTGTCATAAGCTTCATTTACAAAAGTGGAAAAAGACATAATAGTAGATTCATTCTTTTCAGCATCTTCCTCTTCTTCTTTGTCGTATTCAACATCTTTCTTTAAAGCATCAATTTCTTCATCATCAGATTTAACAGCGCCTTTATAGTGATCCTCTTTTTCTTTGTCATCTTCAGAATCAACTTTCTTATCGCCTTTATCTTCTAGCTCATCACCTTTTCTTTCATCATCAGAACCTCTTTCTTCATCATCGTCATCATCATCGTCATCTTCATTAACTTTTGCTTCAGCTAACGGATCAGCAGATGCAGCTACAGGAACGGCGTAATCTTCTGGCTCTTCATCATCATCGTGATATTTAATATTCTTATTAATAGTTTCTTCCTTTTCTTTTACAAAATCTTCAAAGGCCATTATTCTACGAGTAGCTTTTGGAGTTTCAACTTCTTCATTTTCAGCATCGTCGTCTTCAACATCTACACCGCCTTTATCCTCAACTTCCGGTGCTTCAGCTGGAACCTCTTTTGTAATTTCTTGATCTGGTGAAACTTCTTTACCTTCTTTATCTTCTAAAGATTTAGTTTTGCCGATGGCTAATACTTCATCTTCGATATCTTCAGCTCTATCCTCTTCTACTTCTTCTTCAGCTTCTACCTCTTCTTCTTCAGCTACTTCAGAATCAGATGGAATTACTTCCTCTTCACCTTCTTTATCCTCTGTACCTTCTAAAGATTTAGGAGTACCTTTGGCTTTTACTTCGTCTTCGATATCCTCAGCTCTATCTTCTTCGATTTCATCTTCAGAGATGTCATCTTTTTTAGCAGAACTTTTAGCTAATGATTCGAGTTTAGAAAGAAGATCTTTTTCTTTCTTTAATTCTTCTATACTGTCAAAACCAATCTTTTTGATCAATTCTTCAACAGCTTCTTGGCTTACTTTTGCAGACTCTGTGATCGGTTGATCTTTAGCAGAAATTGCAGAAAACTTTTTGATTGACTTCATTTTAGTTATTTTTATTTTTTTTATATATCCATGTCTTAGTGAAAAGATATTCTATATTAGAATCTGATATTCTGAACTTCGAATGGAAACTTTTCTTCTTTATATATTGTTCGCCTGGCAATACCATGACGGTAGATATAATTAACCCAGTCGTGATCTTCGGTTTTATATCTAAAATCATCAATAAAATCATAAATTTTTACGACATCTTTTGATGAATGCTTTCTCAATCCTCTACCTATACTTTGTCTAATTATAACTTCAGACTTAAAACTTTCAGTAAAGAAAATGTTATGTATATTTTTAATTGAAATACCTGTGGAGAATGTACCATAAGATGCTACAATAATAACATCATCATTCTTTTCCATGCGGCTTTTAAATTCTTCTCTTATATCTACATTAACAGAACCATCTACATAGTATACTTTCTTGTCTGTTATATGCCTTAATTTATTATATAGTTTTTCACCGTATGCAATCTTATGAAAAAGTACTAAGGAATTTGATGTGGACTTTTTAATTACCTGGCAAACAAAGTCTAACCTCTTTTCACTTTGATTTATAAAGTTTTGTTCTAATCCAAATAATCGCTGCCTATCGTGTGGATTTTTAGATAGAAAGGAAAATGATTCTTTTTGTTCATCAGTGGCATAATCCATGTGGAGTTGCATTACTTTACAACTGGCTATGTAACCTTCATCTTGTAAATAATTTGCTTTTACTTGAGTAACCAAAGGTCCCATTGCTGACATTAAGCTTAGTCTATTTACAGTTCCTCTTTTAGGAATAGTTCCACTTAAACCAAATCTAAAATCACAATGCCAGCATTTATCCATTATTTTTTGAATGGAGTTAGCTTTTGCTTTATGAGTTTCATCTACAAAGACAGCATCAAATTGTTTAAAATAGTCTTCACCCTTTTTAACTAAAGATTGATATGTACCAATTACTAAGTTTGAGCTCTTTCTTATTTTTACACCTGCATAAATTTGCTGAGTTTTAAGTGGCACCCCGCATCTATTATATTCATCAAAATCGCCGGTAGCCTGTAATACTAAATTTACATTAGGAACAATCATTAATATTTTTTTCTTGCCTAAAACATCCATCAAATATGCAACTACCATAAATGATATTAGAGTTTTACCTGCTGATGTTGCAAGCTCAGCTAAACATCTTCTATATTTTAAAATTTTAAATGCAGCTTCAATTTGATATTCTCTAGGCTTAAAGTCTGGATGTTTTTCAAAAATTTTAGAAACCCATTCTCTAAATTCATCTTCTTTGATTTCAGTATCAAAAATATTGGTAATATTATTTAATGAATATGTAAAATCATAATCTTTACATATATCAATAATTTCTTTCCATAAGCCAGCTGGAATTTTATTTCTTTTTACAAATGATACATTCCCATCCCACACTCTCTTTTTAACTAAAGGGTGAAAGCGCCAACCTTCAATCTTTTTAGTTAAACTACTTTTTAGTTGTTCATACTCTAATTCTGTACAAGCATCAATAACTAAAAACTTTTTATTTTCCGAGAGGGATAATTCCATTAGTATTCTTTATCGTCTAAGCTGATTCTATTTCTAATTGCAAATGCCAAGTTATCACAGGTCTTTATACATTCTTGATAATAATCCATGTGAGATTGTAACATTTCCATTTGTGTTCTTAAATGAGATAAGTCTGCCTTTATAAAAGCAACTTTTTCTCCGCTTGTTAATTTAACATCATAATCAATAGAGTATTCCCTATACTTAATTTTATAATACCTATCATATGCTGCTTGTCTTTTATGCTTAGTTGTTTTAAAATCAGTAATCTTATCTAATAAAATTTGCCTATAAGACAGCATAGTTACTTGGCACTCAGATAACTTATTCATATCTTTTAATAAAGAAACTAAATTACTTATCTTTTCTTTCCAATTATCTCTATCATTAGCTAGTCTTGTTGCTAATTCTTCATTAGCCTCTCCTGTAGCAGTATCATTATATTCCATTTAAAATATACCTTTATCGTTATTACTCTTTTTAAACCCCTTTACTTTAGGTTGAAATTTCTTTTTAGGTTCAGGTAAAGAGAAAGATGTTTTTATTTCTTTTAATTCAGATTTAGTAAATGTAGAAAACAGCTTAAGTTTTTTATTACTGTTTTCTAAGTCTTTATAAAAATCATCTATTTCTTCAGTCACAAATGTGTTATAATTTTTTACTCCCATTATATAAAAATTATATCTAAGGAGTTGTTTGTAAAATATTTATCCAAGTCGTTTAAGCACCCAGTTCTATTTTTATACTCCCATTTTACTAGATCATTTAAATCTTTTACCTTTCTTGGTGGAATATTAAAGTCTTTTAAAAACTTATCCCACATAAATACAGTTTGACCAGATTTTAATTTTTCAATCATTCTAGTCTTACCTTCTAAATCATTATCAAAGAAATACCTTGCAGTTGGTATTTCATTAAATTCAATTATTTGTTTTTTAACTCCAGTTAAACCTATAGAATTATTCATAAACATTGCATCAATAGGACCTTCAAAGATAGAGAAGTCTCTTGACATATCAACGGTTAATATTCCAAACAGCATTGATATTTTATTTAAGTTATCTAATTCTTCTTCGGTAACATCCAATGGTATTTTTAGCCTATCATATATTCTTTCTATATTCCAGGTCTTATATTTAGGGCCACCGTTATTACCTAAGTCTCTAGTTTGAAAACCTAATATCTTGCCTTCAGGTGTTAAGTTAAAAACATATAATTCTTTTCTTCTTGGATCAAAACCAAACCTATCAGTCTTATGATGTAATAGTCTACTTTTTAAATATGGGTATGCCTGATAAGTTAATGTGTTTATAGGATAAACATTAAATCCATTTATCAGCTCATCAAATGATAATGCCAATTCTTTAGCCTTATCAAAAAGATAAAAATCTAGATTTTCACCTAGGGAAAAATGTTTACGGTTTTCTTTTATGTAATTGATTACATTAATTCTATCATCACCTTCAAAGTTTTCATTATGATCTTTTAAGAAAGTATCTAAACTCTCATGAGCAGAACAATTATAACAATGAAAATATAAATCATTCCAATAAATGTTGCCTCTCTTTTTTCGTGGAGTATCATGAGAATCACCACAATAAGGGCATGCAAAATTTAGCCTACCTTTACTTTCTAATAATCTTCTTTTCTCTGGATGAGAATGTTGAGTATGAAGAACTCGGACCACCTTCTCGATGATCCGAGCTTTCATTTCAGAAGATATTATTACTTCTGCCATACTCTATAATTAAAGATCTAACCCATTAATAAAATCATCAAAGTCATCAGCCTTTTCTTCCTTCTTAGTTTCAGTTGGAGCAGCTTGCTTTGTTTCTGTAGTTGCTACAGTTGCAGCAGCCTCAGTTTTTTGAGTGTTTACTGGAGCAGGTTTAGATGCTGTAATGTTTGCGATAGAATCACCAGGAGATGTGAATTGAGAAAGTACATTCATTACTTTACCTCTAATTGTATCATCCCATGCCTTGTAACCCCATGTTGATAAATCAGGAGCATCTTTTAATAAATCTAAAATTGCTTTACGGCTTTCATCCGTATCAGTAACTTTTTCACCATTAATTTCCATTGCTGATTTATTACCGTGGAATTTACTTGAGTCATAGTTAGGATATCCACCTTTCTTTGAAATAACCAATTCAAAATTCTTTCCTTCAAATGGATCAAATACTTGAGTAGGTTCGTCGAATTGAGGATTCAGTTCTTCATCAATTTTGGTTTTAATTTTATAACCAAATTTCATGACCTTAACTTGTCCTTCAAGATCTCTGTTTTGTGGATCCTTAATAATTTGTACCAATGCATAGAATACTTCTCTACGCTTTAAACCTTCTGACATCTTTTTGTCAACAGCAGATTCAGAGTTTCTTAGTTTAAAG
>Ga0213865_10000006_pt1 | contig 146413 bp, 166 predicted proteins | sample PICome_6_FD_160100 | JGI IMG/M metagenome (GOLD analysis project Ga0213865, IMG submission 160100) | Coastal seawater microbial communities near Pivers Island, North Carolina, United States - PICO282 | ecosystem: Environmental > Aquatic > Marine > Coastal | place: USA: North Carolina...
TGAGTATGACACTAACATTAAGTGAACCCGAAGATTTTACAGGCGGTGAGTTCATGATCGAGGATCACTTTCGTGGCGGTCCGAATGAGTATTGGCATCGAATCAAAAATGTAACAGCATTGCATGCGCTGCCTCGAGGCAGTATTATTGCATTCCCATCATATGCTTGGCATCAGGTCAAACCTGTAAAGTCAGGTGAACGTAAATCACTAGTCGGTTGGTTCTTAGGTCCGGAGTGGAAATGAGTTGGTTAGAAAAAATACGTAACAGAGTAGTTGGTGAGTTGGAACGTCCTGTCGAAGACAATCCACTCGACAAAGCAATCGTTGAGAACGGTGATCATCCCGAAGTCAACAAGGTGTATCAGGCCAGATGGGTCTGGTATCACACTATCCTCGCAGTGGAGATCTTCTTCACTAACATCCTACTTATAGGCATTTTTGTCCTGCTTGCAGTCAAGTTGTGAGTTATACGAAAAAGTTATAAGCATATTACAAAATAATCTAAAAAAAGTTTAAAAAAGTCGCAATAAAAGTCTAACAAAATCAATAAGTTACAGCTCTTTAAAAAGTCTTTATAAATCAAAGACTTAGAGTTGTACATTCTCGTGCCTGCTTGATATAATTCTTCTTGTCAAATGGGAAAAGAGAGAAAAAGATGATCAACTACCTTACTAAAAAAGCTTACTCTGGCAAGAATGCAGCTATCTTGGCTGAGTACGAATCAGCTGGTTTCCTGACTTATATGCAAGCGAAGTCAATTGGACGTGCATGCACCAAGGGTGAAGGTATCCAGTTGATGCGTGTTGTTACCAAGAAGATCAAAGACGAGATCACTGGCGAAGTAAAGTTTAAGAAAGTTCCAAAGCGTTTTTGGGTTTTCCCTATCGAATCAACTGTAGAAATGGAGGTAGCGTAATGTTAGTTAGATTGCCTGAGTATGATGGTCAGCGTTGTGATTACACTGGCATGCCTATGGGCATGGCTGTTGGTGCTTTCGCACGCGGTGCGACTGGTCGTGTATGTCTTGTCTTGGCATTCGATGCCGATGAGGCACCTAACAAGAACTGGGTCACCCTCAAAGAGGTCGCTGAGTGGGCCGAGTCTGTTCCCGGCGGTTACCTAGACTTCTAGGTAATAAGCTTATAACAAAAAAGTCTAAGAAAAACCTGTACAATGTACTCAAGTTGCTGTAGAATAGACACGTCAAATGGAGAAAAGCTCATGTCAGTAATGAAAGATTATGCAAAAAAGCCAGTTCGCACACGCGACATCGTCAGCATCAAAGATATCATCGCAGGTGGCATCGCTACCATCATGATGGGTGCAGTACTTGGTTTACTTATCGGCTACGGCCTTCTTTACACAGGAGTATAAGCATGAATTTCACTAGTCTTCAAGGTCACATCCCAGCAACGTTCGAGCAGTTGGTCGAAGTATTCGGCGAGCCTACGTACATGGATCCAAGCGAAGATGGTAAGGTCAACACTGAGTGGGAACTCACTGGTTTTGATCTCTTCGGCGAGCCAATGCCTGTCACCATCTACGATTGGAAAGAGTATGATGGTGGCGAGCGTTCACGCAGTGGTCAAAAATATGAGTGGCACATCGGTGGCACTAATCGATTTGCAGTTAATTACGTAATGGAGAAGTTGAATGGTTGATATGCCTAACCTCGAGTCGAAGCTCAAGGCTCACGACTGGTTCTATCACATGTCTGACGATCATCGTGCATACACACGTGGTCGTACTCAAAGCGCCGAGATCAACAATCTAATGGAGATTGCTCGAGTTGCTGGTGATGGTGCTGCTGCGGCTGAGTTGTATAATCAGTACAACCCAAATGCACAAGAGTCAGCATTCAGATTTGCTGACAAAGTCTGTCACATGTACCTCGACGTAGATGGTACATATTCAGTTAGTTGGTTAACGAGGGAAGATTATGAAGCGCAGAACTAAAGAAAAGTTAGAGACTATGGAAGATTCCTTCGCACCAGATTTCAAGCAAGAATCTATGATCATGCAGCTACGCAAGGTAGTTGACTCAATCGGTAATCCGAAGCCTCTTCACTGGGTTCGTACCGACAATGGTCGTAACATCTGGGTAGCTCACAAGCATGCAGTCAAGATTGTAGACCTCTACGATCGCCTGACATCACGTGAAGCCAAGTCATCGTACGTCGACAATCGTATCGATCCTGTTGTCAATGCTCAGATGACACGAGCAAAGCGTCAGCTCACTGATGCACTGCAAACCACCGAAGGTCTGCAAAATCTCATCAAAGAGTTGCGCAATCAATGATTCTATTCGGGTCGTATGACCTTGATATCATCGAGGAGTGTAATCTGCACTGCGCAGGTTGCACCTCTCTCGACTATCTTGGTTATGATAGACCGGGCAAGGTAACGATCTCATCGATGACCGTTGCCATGTTGGAAGAGTTATTGTTAAAGATAGGCAGACATGTTACGAAGATCGAAGAGTTGTCTCTTGTTGGTGGTGAACCGACATTGCATCCACGATTCGAGGATATCATCGACACACTGCGTGAATCTGGCCTCGTAGGTAAGATAAATGTAGTGACGAATGGTACCAACTTCACACCTGAGATCATTGAGATACTGAAGAAGGTAGATTGTGTACAGATCTCAGATTACATGCGAGCTGCAGACGGCGATACGATATTCGAAACAATCGACGATATGCCATTCGACTATAATATATGGCATCGCAGTGAGTTTCATCGTATAGGCGAGTGTGAACCAATGTCACCACAGGAGAATTGGAATGCATGCTTTATGAAAGACTACTGTCGTGTGATTACGATGGATGGCCTAGCCAGATGTAGAGTATGCTCCAACGAACAAATTCACATTGCACCATGGCATGACGAGGCTGCACTGACTGAGACGATTAGCCGACATGAGGCATATGATCGTTGCGGTACATGCGGTACACCAGCATCAGCAGAGCACTATGAATGGAGCTCACTGAAGCCAGAAATCGATGCGAAGAACTATAAACGTGGTATTGAACTGATAAAGGCAGTAACATTATGAAGATTTTGAAAGAGATTACAGAGTGGGACAAATGCGAGTACAATGTACCGAACCACACGTATGCCATCAATGATGGTGGCAAGATGGTTGCCTATCGTAAGACAGGTACCAAGGACTGGATGCGGTTTGCAAAGCCTCGATTCTTTGATCGATCGCGCCGTAAGTTCATTACACTGGCTAAAGATGTCGGTGACGAATATTTTTCGTAAAAATGTTAATATTAACATGTACAAGCAAATCATTTCTTAGTAGAATAGAGCTTGTAAATTGGAAAACACACATCACATACAGGAAGATATATTATGTCGCATGAAGTAGAAATGATCAACGGTCAAGCACAAATGGCATTCGTAGGCGAAACACCATGGCACGGCCTAGGCGTACGAGTCGAAGGTGACCTCACTCCACAAGAAATTCAGAAAGCTGCCGGTCTCGACTGGTCAGTATCAAAAGAACCTATCTTTGCTGCAATGGAAGGCGAGGACCTCATCGAGGTACCCGGTAAGAAAGCATTGATTCGTTCATCAGACAACAGTGTCCTCGATGTAGTTGGCGATCAGTGGATTCCAGTACAGAACGACGACGCGTTTAACTTTTTTGACGATTATGTCAAAACTGGTGGCATGGAAATGCACACAGCAGGTTCGCTCAAGGATGGTCGTATCGTATGGGCATTGGCGAAGGTCAACGAGACTTTCACATTGTTTGGCGGTAAGGACCAAGTTGAGTCTTATCTACTCCTCTCTAATCCTCATAACTATGGTCGCGGTGTTGACGTTCGCTTCACACCCACCCGTGTGGTGTGCAATAACACCCTATCAATGGCCTTGTCAGGCAAGGCATCTCTTGGAATCTCTTTGAATCACCGGCAAGAATTTAATGCCGAGAAAGTACGCGAAGCTCTCGCGCAAGCATCTGAGCAGATGAATCAATATGCTCAAGCTGCTGAGTTCCTCGGTTCAAAGAGATTCAATCAAGATAAGTTGACTGAGTACTTCTCACGTGTCTTCCCGAAGACGACTGGCAAGGACAAGGGTATCAACTTCGAAGAGCTGATGGCTAACATCAAGTCAGGTAAGAACATTCTATCACGGAATGCAACGACTGCTCTTGAGGTCATTGACACACAGCCCGGTGCAAATCTCGGTGCTGGTACATGGTGGTCTGCATACAATGCTGTCACCTACATGACAAACCACACGCTTGGCAACAATGCTGATACACGATTGCAGTCAGCTTGGTTCGGTCATAACAAAAACACCAACATCGAGGCTCTCGGTCTCGCAGTTGAATACGCAGAGGCTGCTTAAGCAGCCTTATAAATATAGTTACACTAACACACAGGAGACTATAATGGAATACCTCGTAGCAGGTCTTATTATTGTCGGCGTTCTATATTACGCCTTTAGCAGCAGAACCAACCTACCTGACCTCACTGAGACTGACGCACCAGTCGAGAAACCAGAGCCAGCACCAGAACCAGCTGCTCCTGATTTGGCTTCGATGACGAAGGTTCAGATCGACGAACTAGCATTGAGTCAAGGCATCAAGCTAGACCGACGTCGCACCAAAGCACGGATGATCGAACAATATATCGAATTGACTCGATAATGCAATCTATTGATGATTCGCAGGGTATCAAAGAAGTCCTGCAAGAAATCGAGAAACTGACTCGTGATGGCTCTGATTATTTAGATGCCATCCTTCACTATTGTGAGAAGCATGATATTGAAATCGAGTCGATTGCTCGATACATTAAGAAAAACGTGGTCCTCAAGGCTCGACTACAGGAAGAGGCTGAGGAATTAAATTATTTGCAAAAAACATCAAGGCTACCGATTTGATTTATATGGATGCATACGATGCTTACAAAAAGTTTCTTGCCATCAAATTACATTTCTCAAATCCGAAATACGATTACTTCAAATACCGTGGTCAGGTAAGAGTAACACGTGATTCGTTCGAGACTCGTAATGACAAGTACCACTTTCATAAGCTAAGCAAGAAACAAGATTTAGAATTATTCCTCGCATGTAATATACGAGAGAATGGAGACATGTGGGTAGGTAAGTTGTTTGATGATGAATGTGTCAAACATTTTGTCAACACACAGAAAAAGCTCCAATCACTCGAGTACATGTTTAAGAATGATATGTCTCAGTTTGATTCACTCAATGAGGCATTCGTCGTCAGTAATGGTGACTATCCTAAAATACTCAACATGTACAATCGCGGGGAGATTATGACCGAAACAATGGTCATACTGAATGCTACATGTCGTGTGTTTGATTATTGGGATACCACAATCTCTGACACAATTATATGGCCGAAGACTCGACAACGACTCTTAAAATATACGGGCTTCATGAATTTTGACGTAGACAAATACAATGATTTGTTAAAGGATTTATATGATACATAAACAAGTGCCTTTCGTTGTCTTCAATACTCGTGTAAGAGATGAGTCACTTGGAGGCGACAATCCATATCGATGGCAAGATATGACCACAGACGATTACTTCGCAGGCAAGCGAGTGATCGTATTCAGTTTACCCGGTGCATTCACACCAACCTGTTCAACCTACCAGTTACCTGACTTCGAGGCAATGTTTCCACGATTTCAAGAACTCGGTATCGATGCAATCTACTGTATCAGTGTCAACGACACATTCGTGATGAATGCATGGGCAAGAGATCAAGGCTTAGAAAACGTACAAGTCATACCTGATGGCTCAGGTGAGTTCACTCGTATGATGGGTATGCTTGTCAAGAAAGACAATCTAGGTTTTGGTATGCGATCATGGCGTTATGCAATGCTCGTAGACAATGGCGATATCGAAACGACGTGGGTAGAACCGGGTCGTGAAGATAATGCCGTCGGCGATCCCTATGGTATGACTTCACCTCAAAATATATTGGAGACGATCGTAGAACCATGGGAGTAATTATTGACACACAAAAAAGGAACACACACATGTCCACAACAACACCTTACGAATTAAGATTTAAAGTTCTCGAAATGGCACGTGATCTATGCATGGATGAATTCAATATGAAGTCACATGCTTTTCATGATCTACAAAGTCGACTTGAAGAAAAGCTTGATGGTCCGATTGGTGAGAACACAGCTCTCGTTATACGAGATATGATCGATGATTTGGTTGAGGCTACACCCTCGATGCCAAAGACTGAACAGATCAACGCCAAAGCGAAGGAACTCTACGAATTTGTATCCACGAAGTGATATAAATACCTGTACAGCAGGCTCGTCTTGCTGTACAATAAACTGTTACATAATGAATACTGTGAATAAACTGCTCATACACTGCAATACAAGGAAATACATATGAACGATTTTGCATCCCTCAAATCCTCACGTAAGTCGCAATTCGATAAGCTCTCAGCAGCAGCCGAGAAAGTCAGCGGCAATCAACAACAGAACAATGGACCAGATGAACGATTCTGGAAGCCAACAGTCGATAAGGCTGGCAATGGTTCTGCTATCATTCGATTCCTACCTGCACCAGCCGGTGAAGACGTACCATTCGTCCGATACTGGGATCACGGCTTTCAAGGGCCCGGTGGTTGGTACATCGAGAAGTCATTAACATCCATCGGTCTCGATGATCCTGTTGGTGAGTTCAACTCAAAGCTTTGGAACTCTGGTCTTGAATCAGACAAAGAGATTGCTCGTAAGCAGAAGCGTCGTCTTCACTACGTCAGCAATATTCTTGTCGTCTCTGATCCAGCCGCACCTCACAATGAAGGTAAGGTGTTCCTCTATGAGTATGGTAAGAAGATCTTTGATAAGATCAATGACCTCATGCATCCTGCATTCGAAGACGAAGATGCTGTAAATCCATTCGACTTCTGGGAAGGTGCTAACTTCCGTCTACGCATTCGCAAGGTGGAAGGCTATCGAAACTACGACAAGTCAGCATTCGATTCTCCGACTGCTGTGTCAAATGATGATTCAGAACTCGAAGCGATTTGGAAACGTCAGTATGGTCTTGCCGAACAGGTAGATCCTAAGCAATTCAAGTCATACGAAGAACTTCAACAGAAGTTGAATCGTGTACTTGGTGGACAGGCTCCTCAAGGTATGGCCGAGGATGTACCATCAGCCGCGCCACAATCGGCGCCAGCATGGGAACCTCCTGTTGACGACGTAGTTGCAGATGCTCCGGCTGTTGCTCCGGCTCCAACATTTGAAGATGATGATGACTCGCTAGACTTCTTTAAGAAACTCGCAGCGGAATAGAGGAAAGGGGCTTCGGCCCCTTTTTTATGACTGTGGTTGACTCGCCAAGAATGAATCCGCAGCACGGAACTGAGGCAATGGATTACCAACACTCGCTTTCGTTGTATTACCAGCGGGTGAATGAGTCTGCTGTGTTGGTTGCATATTGACTGGCACGACCATGGGTATGATCTGCTGTACGGCCTCCTCATTCACATCACCCTTTAGCATGGGTAATGTACTCTCAACAGCACGCGCAATCAACTCCTCACCATCCTCTTTGATATTGGTAATGAAGGTAGATGCTCCTTCCTGTATGGTCTGAAGCATCTCTGTAATACCAGCCTCTTCGGCAGATTCGGTCACACGCTCAATCGTATTCGTAAAGAACGTCGAGATCGCAGAAGGACCAGCCTCAGTATCAACAATTGCTTGCCTCTCTTCTCTCTCTTCCTTCAGTAAGATCTCGTACTCATCATTATTCTCACGTCCAGTATTCACCAAGTCCGCAATCCAATCACGATTCTTTTTGGTCTGTTCCAATTGTTTCAGTAAGGCCGCCAACAACTCCTCGGTCATGACTGCATTTAAATTGCCACCTCCGGCGTCAGTAAAGTCCACCACCTCACCGAGTGGAACCTCCTTGGCTCTCTCTAATTGCGCAATATTATAGTCGATATCAGGTAGAAAAGCCGCAAAATTATTCGTTAAATCATTATTCAACTTCTGCATACCAGTGCCAATCAAATCCATGATCGGCTCCATCTTCTCTATCTGCTCGCCTTGTGTCATATCCTCATTGATAAAGGATTCAATACCATCCTGTGCCATCTCAGTCAGAGCAGGCAGTCCAGTCTTCAATGCCTCCTGATACTGCATATCAATATTATAGTTCTTCACATGCTCCTGTACGACATCCACACCTTTTCCGATAACATCAGAGAGCAGTGCCATGCCTGTAGAGAAGTCCGGAAGGGTGAAGAGAGGCTCTGAAACACTCGATTCCTCGTCAGAATTAATCAAATTAAAATCGGGGTCGTAATCGTTAGATTCCGTAGAGAGTTTTTCCTCAGAGGCAGGCTTAGGTGCTCCGTCCTGCGCCTCTTTCTTCTCCATCAGCTCAAACTCTCTCAGTATCCGCGTAGAATAGCCACGATCAACCGTTCTATCCTTACGCGCCTGAATCAGATCATCACGGGTCATCATCTCGTAGCTGCCGTCTTTCAGCATCACATTAATTCGTGGCTCGTCAGATGTGGCCGTCTCAACGAGTGTTGGTTGCTCGAAGAGTGTGTCGAGATAGGGGAATGGATCGGGATTACCCATGCGGATCATAGTGTCGCGGGCAAATTGAATCCTCGAGATCTCTTCTGGTGTGAAGTCATCTCGCATTGTGCCATCAGGGTTATTCACAATGACACCGCCGACCTTCTGCTGTTCTATCCTACCTTGATTAGGATCAGAGATAGCTGATCCTCTCTTTGGTGTCTGCTCAACCTGTCCGACCTTGAATCCGTTAACTGTTTTCTGTACTGGCTCTTTCTTCTTCTCAGCCATGGCATTGATAACGTTATTCGTAATGACCTGAAAGATTGAGTCAACACCTTTTGTACCGAGGACACGACCTAATGCCACTGCCAATGGATCGCCGTACTCTTCGTTGTATTCTTTGTCGAGACGAGAGTATGTGTCCATGTCTGATACATTATCTCTGAACCATGCTGCAATCTCTGCTGGTTTCTCTGCGAGGTCAAACATGCCTTCGCCAAGGAGATCGCCTAATGCTTCAATGTCCGATGATCCTTCGTACTTCTCTTTGATTGCTTCCGGACTATCCATTGTTCCGAGGTCAATCTCTTTACCTGCTAGCTTCTTTCTCGCTGCCTCTGAGACTGACTCTTCGAAGAAGTTGTCGTAGATGGCGGTACCTAATGCTCCTGAGATGGCTGCCGTTCCTGCCACTGCGGCCACTGCACCAGCTGCTAATACGACTGGAGCTGCAACGGCGGCAACGGTGGCACCACCGGCCACACCTAATGCTGCTGCTACTGAACCCGCAATACCGGTACCGGCTGCGATGAGAGCAGTTGTGGCTCCAGTATCGGCAATATTATTGACCAGACCTTGTGCACCATCCTCAACTGTCAGTTCTGTGAGTATGTCTGAGGCAAACTCGAGAGCTTCGCCTGTCTCCTCTTCTGGTTCTTCTTCATTCATCTCCTCGCCGGCTTGCGCCATTGAAGAACCGACGGTAATGGCCAGACCACTCGCGATCATACCGCCGAGGACTGCAAGGAAACCTTTTGCTGCCGTCTTCGCGTTGGCTATACCTCTCTCGAGTAGAACACCGGCTGTTGAGGTTGCCTTCTCTTCCACATCCTCTTCATCACGTCGTCTCTCATTACCACGACGAGTTCGACCATTCTCGAGGATCGCACGTCGTAGTTCATCTCGTATCGTTCCGAGATTCTCATTGGTTGTATCGAGCTGACCTTGTAGGCCAATCACGTCAAATTTGAGTGCAGCCATCATGGCAAATAGCTGACCGATCTGAGGAATGGCGGCGCGGAAGGCTGTATCGGCTGACAATTGTAGTTCGGTCTCGCCATCCTCGGTAATGACAGAGGTGTCAATCGCGACGTTGTCTAGCAATGTGAGGTTGGCAATCTCGTAGTCACCACTCGATGGCAACATGTCTTGCATGGCTGGAAGTGATGGCAGAGCGAGGGCAAGAGCCGATCCAACACTACTGAGGTCAATGGTGGGGTCGTCTTGTGGTGTAGGTCCATTATTACCAGCTGCTCGATTGGCTGCCTCACGTGCTGCTTCCTGAGCATTACGATTCTGTTCGGCTTCATCGCTTGCACCAAACAATGCACTGATTGCCGCCGTACCTAGACTACCAAGAATACCAGCAACAAAGTTCTGTTTAAAGTTGCGTATCTTCGCGACCGCTGCTTTCTTACCAGCCTCAGCCATTCGGCCAGGTTTGGACTTGATGCGTTTGACCAGCTCATCGAGTTTCTTGACTGCGTATTTTTTTATACCCATTAGAGTAGTGCCTCTACACTTTGTGCGTTCTGTCCCATCTTCGACTTATCTTTCTGTTCCTTTACCTTCGCTGCAAGCATATCGATATACAACTCCCTTTCGAAAGGAATCATGTTTTCTACTTCGGTAAGGCTGAATTTGTGATACTGAGTTATGTCGAAATTAATCTTATAATGAGCGTAGAGGTTAATATAACTCAGCCCAGCATAAAAAAATCGTTTAGACTCCTGAACACAACCTTCTTTTTCTTACCGTTACTATTCTCATATTCTACAACATGTTCAATACGTGGACTCGTCTGAAAGAAAGCCGCGATGTTATTATAGGCTTCCAATGGTAGCGAGTCTAAAAACGCTGCCTTGTCCTCTTCCGAATTGGCCGACCATTCATATGTGTCATCGTTGTCGAATACACACTCGATACAGTGCATGATGGTTTGATATATGATGTCGGTGAGGTTCGTCAGATCTTTTAATGAGTCTGCGATCGTTGGCGTTGGTGCATTCAGGATAACACCAAACTCATCGTCGATCATGATCTTATTGGTGTGGTTGTCGGGGAACGTGACTTCCACCTCGTCCAGATCACATTCGAGGGCATACTCAATACCATCTTCGCTATCTTCAACTGTGAACTTAACCACATTATTGACACTGACAGCGCGCAGCTTGATAAAGAGATATTCGAGATCGTAGATTGGAACATCGTTGACGTTGAAGCCTTCGGTCAGTACACAGTTCTGTACGACCTGCTTAATGGCTGCATAAACATCGGCATGTTCTTTGGATTCTTTGGCGACCAGCAACACTTTCTCTTCTTTGACAAGAAAAGGTCGTATAATGAGGTCGTTCTTTGTTGAGGGTTGTACAACCGAGAATGTCGGTGTTTGTACTTGTGGTAGTGCCATGATTTACTCCAGTATATTATAGTACTTCAAATCGCGTGAAACGATAGCTTACAGATAGGCGGGCATACTCGTCGGTTCGATTCCAGTTGAGTTCGATAGGTTCGACGACAATTGGAAATGCCTCGAAGAGTTTAATTGTTTTAACATTTTCGCCTTGACGATTGTAGACGTTGATGTCCATGTCGACTGCATAGCCGTCGGGTCCGAACATGTACTTGGCTCCAAAGTTCTGAAAGCCAATACGATCGGTGATGAGGTTTGTCCACTCTGCAAGAAGCGTATAGGTCAACGCATTCTGATCAATGAGATGGGACATGGTGATTTCTTGTGGCAGGTAACGATAGGGTATATTGTACATGTTGCCTGAACCAAAAGGTGCAAAGTTGTCCACTGACATAAAGGCAACACCGGGCATCGTACATGACTCGGTTCGTATACGTAGTTCCTCTCCACCATTGACAGGAGCAGGTGGTTGTATAATTACCTCAAATGAATGTAGCGGCAGAGTACTGGTTGCCGAGGTTGCTTTCCATTCGTTGAGTTTAAGTGCCATGTGATTTTAACCCTGAATAATGTCTTTGCTATCTTTCCAGATACGTGATGTACGACCTTTCTTAAAGCGTTGTGTTGGTAACATAAGAGCGATATCCCATTCTTCATATGGTATCCAGAGAAATCGCGATCTACATTGATTCGTAAGATAACGCTTTACGGTCGGCTGAAAGTATTTATATCGAGCAACCGAGTTCAGCATCTGATACGAGACTTTTAGCTTCTTTGATTCCCGTAGTGTGTCATCCATCTCGATCGCATATAGTCGATCCATCAGTCGAGCACGATAGGTCGGTGGCAAATAGTGTAGGTTCATACCAAGGAATCCGTCGGTATACTTCTCAAGCACAAAGATCAGTGGAAAGGTATCGTAGTAGGGAAGCTTGTCTTTATGCTTTGGATCGTACTGAAACATATACATACGGCCGACGTCAGCGGCAGTCATCTTCGTGGTGGTTCTCTCACGATTGTTCAGCTGCTTCGAGGGATTGACCGTTTTGATATCCATTGCCGCATCACGATACCAGTCACGTGCATCTTCGGTACCTGATTTGAGACCGGCTGCCTTGCCTTTATTTGCAATCTGCTGAAAGATATATGTCGCCATTAAAATTTAAGTCCTAATTCTTTCTCTGTAATAATAATAAATTCCCAACCACGATCGGCACAATAGTTACGTGCCTCTTTCCATTTAGCGCTGTTGACACCCCACGTCTTCACCTCGTATAAATAACGTTTGGAAAGATTTTTTTGCGGAGTTGGTGCTACAGTCTCTTTGAATGGTTTAATTTCAACTACGACCGTATCTTGCTTTCCTTCGCGATTAATCTTCTTCACCCAAAAATCCGGAAAATAGCGATGCACGCGACCATCGATTGGTGAACGATAGGGTATGACTAATTCTTCACTTGCCCATAGTTGTACGTCAGGATGATCGTCGAGATATTTCATGAAGTATAATTCCCATCGACTTCTATAAATAATATTATGAGAGTCGCCTTTATACTTACTCGGATTTCGAGGTTTGAAAACACCCTTATAAGTCTTCATATGACTATTTATAGGAACCAGCCACATGGCCATAGATACAAAACTTAAAAACATCGGTGCTGCAGCCGCACAGCTTTCCAACGATCTCTCCTTTATAGAGAAGCAACAGCTGAATAATATTAAGAACGTTGGATCGGTCACAGCCACGGCCGGTAAGTTGAACTCGGATGTGAGCTCAGCCATTAGTCGATTGACCTCAGCTCAGAAATCGGCAATGGACCTTGGCGCCGATCTGTCATCGAAGCTCGAAGGAAAGGGTGTGTTCGGAAAGAATACCACCAAACTTGTCTCATCGGCGATCTCCTCTTCGGTGAAGGATAAGATTCCACTCTCGCAGCAGTTTCCTCAGCTACCCGTTGATCTGTCTAATTACGAGAATCGATTACCATCCAGTCAGTTTAAGACGGCAGCCGAGAAGATTAAGAATACAAAAGAGGATATCCTTGGTCGTTCGGATTTACGATTCGGTGGTATTACATATCCACCAGATCTGACAGCATTTGGTACTGGAGCCGCGGCATATGTCAAGCTACAGTTCTTTAAGTATACTCGATCCAATGCATTCAGTGCTGGCTCCATTGAAGACAAGGAATATGTTGAGTTACCGCTACCCGATAATCTGTCCACCTCATTCAATATCAAGTATCAGGAACGAGACACCGGCATCATGGGAGATCTGATGAACTCCGCCGCAGTCCAGTCTGGTATTACTGCCGCCGAGCAGACACAAGGCGGTGCCATTACGAAGATGGCTGCAGCCATGTCGGCAATGGGTGGATCGATAACCAATCTCTCAGGTGGAGATGCAATGAAGGCAGCAGGTGAGACATTACAACGAGCAGGCTTTGCCGGTCTTGAATCGGCATCGGACGTTGCAGGTGGACTGGCCGGTCAGATCGTTGGCTCGATACCCAATCCACATCCAACCGTCTTCTTTAAAGGTATGGAACTACGACAGTTTCAGTGGAATTGGAAGTTCGTACCACGATCACAGGAAGAGGCGATCGCATTGGAAAAGGCATTGGCGATGATGAAGCAATTCATTCTGCCATCCAAGGGAGCCAATGGCGATAATACCTTCTTACAGTATCCCTACATGGTGCAACCACAGATCAAGGGTACGTATCCTAATATTTATGGTAAGTTTAAGAAAGCCCTCGTCTCCGGATTCACCATTAACTTCATGGGCGAAGGCACCTCCGCGTTCTACGTCGACGGATCACCAGTCTCAGTCATGTGTGCGATGAACTTTCAAGAAGTCGAAAACTATACCAGCGAGGACGTATAATGGCCAAGCATCATCAATACTTTCGAAAGTTTCCTCTCACCACATATAGAGGCACACCCTGTACACAGATCCTTCGACGTGTAGGATTCAAACGAGAATTACAGAACTACTTCAACTCGTTCTATCAACACACTCTCGAAGACGGCCAAAAGATCGAGGACATCTCACACGATCTCTATGGAGACGTCGATCTAGACTGGGTGGTGTATCATGCCAACGACATTATAGATCCCTACTACGACGTGCCTCTCGATACTCTTAGCTTCGATACCTTTATTAAACAGAAGTATGGCTCAAGGGCAGCAGCAGAAGATCGAGTCTATGCCTATCGTAACAACTGGAGAGCGGATGCCACTATTCTCTCAGTATCCGACTACGAAGCATTAGACGGAATAAAGAAGAGATTCTATGAACCCACGCTCGGAAACTTCGGTGTAACGCTCGGTTATAGCAGAAAAGAGGACGATGATCTGATCTCAACTAATCGAATTATAAGCATAGGCTTAATCGATGATTCTGAGACAGTGTTTTCCGTAGGGGACGTCATCTATACATCCTCAGGCACGGCAGCAGAGGCAACAGTGGTGGCAGTGGACGATGATACTCTGATTCTACAGCACATCGTAGGAGACTGGGAGCGAGGCAGCAACTTCAGCGTACGTAACAAGGACTCATCCATCACGAGGACAGTCGACGCTGAGACATACACACTCATTACTAACGTGATCGATCCTCTTCTGCAGATCTATTATACTCAATACTCCACGTATCAGTTCGAAGCCGATGTGAACGAACGTAAGCGAGACATCTATATGCCCAACGAGAATCAGGTGTCTTCACTCAATAAACAACTCGATGATCTTATGAAATGACAGAACATGATGTAGGCACAACTCTCTTTCCTAACAAGGAGATTATGTTATACAGCTACGATAAATCCAAGAAGCTGAACATATATCCTCAGGTCAAAGCGATTAATATCTTTGAATCATTAGAGAACTTCTCGATGGTCGCGGAGTTCTTTGTTGCCGATGGTATTGACTTGATGAATAACTTTCCATTAGGCGGAGAAGAGGTGATTGAGCTGACGTTTCAGACACCAGAGAGACGCAGCGTCACCTATACCTTTTTGGTTGAGAGCATACAGGGTTTTCAGACGAACGAGATGGGTAATCTGAACTCTTATAAGTTACAGTGTGTGACGAAGGATTATCTGAAGAACGCTAGCACTGTCTTTACTCGCCGCTATCGAGACATGAAGTATCACGAAGCGATCGCCGAATGTATTATGACCGATCTAGGTGGTGAAGTTCCGATGGCCACACTCGAAGATACGAAAGGTATGTTTGATTATGTGGTGAATGGTAAGAGACCTTTTCAGGTGGTCGACCTCATTAAAGAACGAGCAGTCTCGAATGAACAGAATAAGAGCAGCACGTTTATGTTTTATCAGGATGTCGACGGCTATCACTTTACCACCATTGAGAAGTTAATCAAAGATCGCAAGCCCGGCGCGACTCAGAAAAAGTTCTTCTATGATGTCGCTAACAAAGCATCTCCCTATGACAAGGTGATTAACGTACGAAACATCTTGGCATTTAATCGTACTGAGTCCGGATCGAGTATCAATAAAGTATTCTCTGGCGCAGTACGTAATCAGTTTCGCGAATTCGATATCATGAAAGGCAGTTATTTTCTGATTGGCGAATATGTCAACTCAGCTGATCATACACAGTTCGAAGCAACCGATGACAGTAATGACTTCAACTCCCCTGCCTATAATGGTGATGTCGAGGCATTGCCGTCCATTACTCGTATGGTAGTCAAAGATGGTCTACGACCTGAAATGGAACACAACAAGGCACTACACTATCAACGTGCATTCACAGAACGCATGAAGCAGTCAGGTGTGACGCTTAAATCATACGGCGATACAGATATTCGTGTTGGTGATATTATCGAGCTGGACATTCCAGAGATCACCGGTACAACAGATGCTCCACCGACTGCCGGCATTTTCGCAAAGAATTACATTATTACGAGCATTAATCATACTCTCGAACAGAGATCCAACGGCGCATTCGAACATTTTATTATTATGCAGTGTGCTAAACCAAATCAATTCGGAAAGTCTTTAGGTTAACTATGTCATATTATTCATTAGGTGAAAGCTTTAAGTGGTTCATAGCGAGAGTTGTGGACAATAAAGATCCTGACTTTTTAGGTCGTGCCAAGATACGCGTGATTCATGATCAGACCGGCGAGCTCGGTAAGAAGAAGAAGACATTCGGCCTGAAAGACGAAGACTTATTGTGGGCGTATCCAATCTCAGCCATTCAGTCGGCTTCTCTTTCTCATAAGAAGGTCATTGAACTCGAAGACTATCCTGTACCAGATTGGATCGACGCCGTCGGTTTGTCTCCAACAGGTATCGCGATTGGCACATATGTCTTCGGCTTTTACCTCGATGGAGCAGAGCAGAACATACCACTCATCTTCGGTACCTATCATAAACTCTCAATGTTTCCAGAACCACCAACAGATCCACAGACTGGCGAGATGTTGCAGACAGAGACACCAGAGGAGTTTAAGTTATATAACGACGTTGCTGCATTGGCCAAAGGATTCATCTATGATCCGGAAGCAGAAGAGTCGAGGCCGGGTCAAACACTGCCAAAAGAACCCTATGCGGTCAGTTCGTTGTGGAAGGACGATCCAAAGAGTCAAGCTCCAATTGACGAGTTTGTGACCGCCTATAATGCAGAGTATCCTTATAATACAACATATACGACCAAAGCAGGTCATGCCCTCGAGCTGGATGACACCATTGGTGCAGAGAGACTTCATATATGGCATAAGTCGGGTACGTACGAAGAGATCTCCTCTGGCAATAATCCACAAATCGATGATGATGACAGCAAAGAGTGGCCAGCAGATGGTCCTGTCGGCTATAGCTATGTGACTGCTGGTGGTATTACAGAGGACGAGTATGACGGCCGTCGTAGTCAAAAGACAATGGATTCGTCGTTCGAGGTGGTGGTCAAGGACAAGAACGAACTCTACCTACGAGATCATAATGGCGAGGTGGCCAATACTCAGACCATGCGTGTCGGCAATACACAGCTGTTTACGATCGGCCATCAGGCAGTCACCGGCAATCGTATTAATGACAACGGCGAGACACCCTATTCGAGCGGTGGTCTTGATGTCTACAACTCATACTTCGATGTGGCCAATAACACGACTCAGACGAGCGGCAACAACTTCTCATTACAAGTTGGCTTTGGTCCGGATACAGAGTATCGCTTTACAGAAGAAGACGTGACCAATGCCTTCTTTAATATCGCGAATAATAGCTTTACAGACATTGGCAATAATGACATCGTCAATATCGGCAATAATCAGATCATCACCATTGCCAATAATCAAACAGTCACCATCGGATCGAATTGTACCATTATAGTACAGGACAGTGCCTCCATTACAGTGACCAATACCACCGACATCTACTCTGGCGGTAAGATGACGATTGGTAGCGGTGCAGAGGTTGAGATCAATGCACCGGTTGTCGATATTAATGGTAGCAGCTCAATTACCATTACTGGTGGAACGGTCGACGTCGATGGTTCAAGGATTGACCTCAACTAATGCCGGCTGCAGCGAGAAAAGACGATACGGCCAATCATGTTCCAGCAGCAGGTTGGTCGGTTCATAAAATTACAGAGGGCTCTGGTAATGTCTTTACGAATAATAAACCAGCAGCCAGACTCGGCGATAAGTTAACGGATCATGCCGACAGTAGCTCGACTCACTTTCCAGATACTCCGGTACCAGAGATATCGAAGGGATCGAGCACCGTCTTTATTAATGGTAAGAAGGCAGCACGAGTGGATGACGATATTAATTGTTCGTCAAAAATATTAGCAGGATCAAGTAACGTTTTCATCGGCGGATAAATAAGAAAAATAGATGGGTAATCTCTCATGAGTGCACGTATAGTACGCAATAACGAAACGTATAAACAGTCCAGTCGAGTCGATGAATTCTACTCGGACTTTAATCATACATTTCGAGCACATCCTAATACAGGACAGATTGGCAGAAAAACAAACGTTGATGCTGTCAAGCTTGCTCTACGTAATCTTATTCTGACCAATAAATATGAAAGACTACGCAATCCAACGTTTGGTGGTAATATACGTCGATATCTTTTCGAACCTATAGAACCACGTATCGAAGACGAAATAAAACAGCATATCGAATTTATGATCGACAACTTCGAACGGCGAGTCAAGCCAATCGATATTAATGTACGAGCCAGCGAAGAAGATCAAGCTGTCTATGTCAATATTAAGTTTTATGTCGTTCAAAACAAAGATCCACAAGAAGTAGACCTCATCCTCTACAGAATAAGGTAATCAAATGGCAGCGAGTAACGATCTCACAACTCTCGATTTTACGTCAGTCAAAGAGAATCTAAAGACTTACTTAAAATCACAAACACTCTTTCAGGACTATGATTTTGAGGCGTCTAATATTAATGTTTTATTGGACATATTGGCCTATAACACGAATCTCAATGCCTTTTATCTGAATATGATCAGTAACGAAATGTTTCTTGATACAGCGTTACAGAGAGATTCAATTATCTCCCATGCGAAAGAGCTGAACTATTTGCCTCGTTCATTTAGATCGGCGGTGGCACAGATTAATATTAGTCTGCAGGATAATAGTACTAACGCGACTATTTTGATACCACGTGGTACTACCTTTACAGGTACCTCAGGCAATAAGAACTTTACGTTTAGTCTGCCCGAGAACGTACAGGCCATCTCCACCGGAACCAATCAGTTCACGGCGCTTAACGTTGATATTTACGAAGGCGACTATACTGCCGACTCCTATGTTTCTAATGACCTCAATCAACCTCGTTATATTATTACCAATAAGACAGTGGATACAAACAGTATTCGCGTCACGGTCATTGAGGACAACGGTGAAACAACAATCAGCTATAATCTCAAAGACAGCCTGTTCAATATTGACTCCACCGATCCAGTCTACTTCCTGCAGGCGGCAGAGAACGATTCATACGAGATTCTCTTCGGGGATGGCGTTATTGGCCGACCACCGAAGAATAACAGTATTGTGCTGATCGAATATCGTAAGTGTAACGGAGAACTTCCAAATGGCATCGGCACATTCACAGCCGATGATACAGTCGGATCAGCCATTGTGACCGGCATTAAAACGATTTCCAAAGCGTCCGGAGGTGCTATACCGGAGAGTATCAGTTCAATTAAGTTTAATGCGCCTCGATCATTTACGACACAAGAACGAGTTGTGACAGCAGGCGACTATAGTACATTGCTGAAGGCTAACTTCTCAGAGATCAACGATGTATTGGCATATGGTGGTGAAGAGTTTGATCCACCTCAGTTTGGTCGTGTTGTGATCGCGGTCGATTTAAAGAACACAGACGAATTACCGGCAGCCTTTGTTAATAAGTACGAAGAGTTTATTCGACCTCGTACACCATTAGCCATCTCACCAGTTTTTGTGAAGCCTGAATATACCTATATTACAGTCAAAACAAATGTCAAGTACAATATTAATCAGACCTCATTGAATATCGATGACATTCGATCACTGGTTCTTTCAGAGATTCAAAGCTTTAACGCTGAGAACCTGAATGGATTTGACAAGACATTACGATATAGTCAGCTCGTAGCAGCGATCGATAATGCACAGGATGCAATTGTGAGTAACGATACAACTGTGCTGGCAACCAAGTTCCTGTCATATGACACAGCACGACAAAACTATACGCTCGATTTTGGTTTAGCCCTCGTCGATAACTTTGGTGCGAAGAGTAACGTTTACTCTGAGGATATTCCAAGCGCAGTAAAGAGTACATCGTTCGAATTTGAAGGTGTAGAATGTTTCCTCGAAGACGACGGTGCTGGTAGTATTAATATTGTAAAATATGATATCTCACAGTTTGATTCACGTCAACACGTTAAAGTTGCCACCGTCGGATCGGTAAATTATAACACCGGTGTGATTATTCTGACTGACTTCGCAGTCTCTCAAATATATGGTGGCTTCTTAAAGATCTCTGTTGTACCACAGGACAGAGACATTGTTGGTCAGAAACGATCTATTCTACGTGTACTCGATTCTGATATTCGTATCGGAGTATCTCAGGTTAGGAACTAATGTCGACAAATATTGAAAAATCTGTAAGCAATCTCGTAGAGGCTCAATTCCCAGAATTTTATCGGGAAGAGGGTCAAATGTTTATTGCTTTCGTGAAGGCATACTACGAATGGATGGAATCCAGTGGTCAGCCTTTATATTGGGGTCGGCGTCTAGGCGAGTTACGAGACATTGATACAACCATCGATGACTTCGTACTACGATTTAAAAATAAGTTTCTGTCAAATATTCAGTTCAACACTGAAACAAATAAGAAACTCTTTATTAAGAATGCCCTCGATTTCTATCGAGCCAAAGGTACACCACGAGCCGTTGATCTCTTCTTCAAACTTGTCTATGGTCTAGAGGCGAGAGTCTATAATCCCGGCGAAGATCTGTTTAAGTTATCGGATAACACATGGCAGAACGAACGTTATCTTGAGGTGATTCCTGCCGAGACCAATCTGCAATTTGTAGGACAGACTGTCTTCGGATCTTACTCGGGTGCAACGGCTTTCTGTGAAAGATTAGTAAGAGTAAAGAAAGGTTCTAACTTCATTGAGGTTCTGTATCTTGCTGGATTAAACGGAGACTTTCAGACATTCGAGAACGTTGAAACAAAGAACCTCGAGAATAATGTCACAACACGAATCAATGGCTCTCTGACTTCATTCGAAATTCTGACATCAACAGACGGATTCAGTGTTGGTGAACAGGTATATGTTTCAGATGGTACAGGTAAGAAAGCAAGGGCGTTCGTAAAACAAACGACCGACTATGTTGGTGTTGTAGAATTTAAATTGCTTGAAGGAGGTTGGGGTTATACTCCACAGGCAGAGATTATTGGATCAGAGCGATCCTTTACGTTCGATAATATTACATTCGAGAATACAGAATGGTTTTATCATACAAATCCAGAAAGACAGTTCTGTCATATTCAACAGGACTTGGCTCTCGTTGATATCGATGACAGCAATACTGAAATCACTAACCTCGTTTATGCATTATCACCCGGCAACACAACAATCTATGCATATACGAACAATGATCCTGTCACAAATCCAACGCCTATCTTCGAAGCATTACTTGTTGATACTAACGATATCAATGACAATATTACAATTAACTATACAGATGCAAACTATCGTGACGCAAATGGCGATATCATATTAGATGCAGTCAACGGTATTGAATTATTCGGCAATACCATTACGACATTTTATACTGGTTCTAATAATGGCTATGGTGCAGACGGTATCGAAATACCTGTTGAAACCAGTGATCCAACTGCGATTACAGATATTAGTGCACAGGCAAACATTATTGCATGGTCAGATACCATGACAATTGCATACACCGACTCTGGTCAGAACATGGCCAAAGGCGATGTGATATATCAGGAAGAACCAATTGCAAAGCAGCGTTACTTCTATGGAACAGTTGCAAATACTTTTGTCACGATCGCCGATGGTGTACAGACAACTTATGCAAATATAGAAAGACAAGTAGGTTTTCCACGTACAAATAAATCGTTATTCAGAACAACAGACGACACAGAATTTACAATTACCAATTTATCGAATGTAGAAGTTGGTTGTATTGGTTTTGGATCAAGTCCAGATCTACAAGCACAACAATATTTTACAGGCTTCGGTAATGTCTACGGCTCAAATACAGGCTTTCACTCAAGCTCACACGACAGCGCATCTTATACTGACGCAGCAATATTTCAGATCGATACGTTTGAGGAAATACAGTCGCTAACACCATGGGCAAGTAGCGAACTACTCTCGACTGAGTTAGATCAAGTGATCACTGGCTCTAGCTCACACGCCAATCTCACAACAGCAATCGATTATGTCAACGAGAATGGTCCAACATCGGTAGATTTTGCGACAACAACTTTGAATGATGCACTCTCAGTATCGAGTAATGCAGTATCGATTGGATCTATTAAGGCTATTGTTGTTACGAGTCAGGGTAGAGAATATGCGCGCGATCCATTCTTCGTTGTTTATGAACCTGATATGTATCACTTCGAAAGATATGATTTCTATATTAAGTATAAACTCGAGAACGAATTAAAATCTTTCCGTATTGGTGAGAACATTATTACATTGAACGGTAATCCTGAATCAACAGCACGAATTAAAACTCACAATCCACAAACAGGCGAGATCACAGCAGTTAGAATTCATGTATCGGCACGTTTAGATCCACCTGATGACCACATATATCTTAATGATGACTTTAGAATTGGTGACAGAATTACCGGTGTGACATCTGATGTATCGGCTGATATTGAAGTTGTAGATGAATTGAGAATGCAATCAAGAACAGGTTTAAATGCAGATATTGAATCTACAGCATTTAGTGGTGTAGGCTTTGCAACAGATATTGAAGTATTAGATTCGGGCTTCGGATATTTTGGTAAAAGATTTGTAACTGGTACATTGACTGAAGGCGAAACACTCAATCTAATATCACAAGAGCAAGACGAAAGAACAATTCAGGCGCTTGGCTTCCTCGGTAAACAAGGTATTGCGCCGGGCATCCATCCTAATAGAAAGTCGTTTTTGAGTGAAGATAAAGTATTAGCAGATAATGATTTTTATCAGGAATATTCATATCAAGTTTTAACAGCTTTGCCGTTCGATAAATACAAGCAAGTACTCGTTGATGTATTGCACGTTGCCGGAACAAAGCCGTTCGGCGGATATGTTGGCACATCTGAAGTGTCACTTGATATACAAGCTAATACATCAATCAGCGAATTTACTATTAAGTCGTATCCAGTATTTGTTAACGAAAATACATTCTACAATCATACAGCTGAACCAGTAAATACTTTCTATAATCAATCAACTTTCTACGCGGCGACAGCGACATAAATAGATAATTGACAGGTAAAATCCATGGCTAAAACGTTAGTTCCAACAGAATTCAAAACACATATTATTGAGCAGCTTATCGAATCAATCGATGAGCAAGCCAACACTGTGTATTATGCTTTCGTCGGAGATCATATTTCTGAAGGTTCAACTGTAGACGAAATTACTCAGCCAGTTCAAAACTATAACACCACACAGGTTGATAGCTTTCGAAATATGATATTCGGAAAGAGACTTAATTCAGGTGACATTAAGTTTATGGTTAATCGATATGACTGGGAAGCAAATACAGTTTTCGAAATGTATGATGATCGAACCGTAGATTTATTTGACAAAAACTTCTTTACTGTGGTTGATGAAAACGCTTTTAAACATGTATATAAGTGTTTATATAATGCAGACGGTGCACCAAGTACAGCAAAGCCATTGTTTAAAGATGCAAAATATGATGCTGATTTATTTGTTGAAGGTGATGGATATTACGAAACAAATGACGGTTATCAATGGAAATACATGTATAGTATTGATTCAAAAACTTTTGATAAGTTTGCTACACAAAAATATATTCCAGTCGTTGCGAATACCGCAGTAGAATCAAATGCAAAACCTGGCAGCATCGATGTAATCAGAGTTGCTACAGAAGGTAAAAATTACAATAATAGTTTCTCTGGTCAATTCCTTGCAGAAGATTTAAATCGTATTACACCAACGATTGCAGCTGGAGCAATTCCACCTCTGGCTGATCCACAGCTATGGTATAGAATACGAGAAGCTTCACAGGTCACTAATTTTTATGCTAATACAGTTATGTCTTTGACATCTGGAACTGGCTCAGGCGAATTTCAGAGAGTCGTTCAGTCACGATATGTAACAGGTGTGGGTACTGTTGTAAAGTTGGATCAACAATTTGAAGTTATTCCAGACGATACAACAACATTTAGAATTGATCCAGAAGTAAGAATTACAGGTAATGGTAACGAATCAGAAATTGCGAGAGCTCGAGCTATTATCGATCCGGCATCATCTAACAGTGTACTTAAAATTGATATGTTAGAAACTGGTCGTGATTACGTATATGCGACGGCAGAAGTTTTAGCTGGCGCACCAGCAGACGAGAATCTTGAACAAAATGGTGTTCTCATTGAAACAATATCTGCATCGATTGTACCTATTATATCTCCACAAGGTGGACACGGTGCAAATACTGCGATTGAACTTGGAGCTAAGCGCGCAGGAATGGCTGTGCTGTTTGAACGTGATGAGCAAGGTTTGGTTCCAGCTGAGAATTCTTTTGGCCAATTTGGTATTCTACGAGATCCAAAATTTGCTAACACGCAGATTTATTACGAGAATGTAAGTGGTCAGTTTGTAGAAGGCGAAGAGATCGATCAAATTGTATTCACAGAATTACAAGGCTCGTTCGTTGCAAATACTGGTGTCTTAAGTAAATTCGTCGCACGTGATGATTCACTCACAGATCATTACGATACATTCTTTGATGTAGGTGATAAAATCTATATTAAGGATGAACAAACTAGTCAAGTATTTTATACTGAAGTTGCAGTTGGATCTAATACATCTGCAATTGCACTCAAAGATGAAATATCGTTTTTAGAAGCTGGTTCAGATTTCGAAGTACAGGTATATAAAGCTAAAACAATTGCATCAGGTGTAATATCAAATGTAAATCCACCACTGGCCTCAACGCCGGCTGCAGCAATACTTGTAAACGAAGCAGATCCGAACTTTGTTATTAACGAAATAATTTATGGTAGATCATCAAAAACAATTGCAACTGTAACTGGTATCGATATAAATAATAGAATAAATGATATTAATGCCACATTTAATTTCTCTGACTTCAATCAAATGATGAAGATTCAGGGAACGACATCAGATATGTTTCAAGCTGATGAAGGTGTGACACAAATATCAACACTAGAAAACGCCAATCCGGCAAAAGCTAGAATTCAATCGTATACAAGCAACCAATTGAATCTAACTCGTGTCGAAGGTGACTTCCAGTCAGGTGGTAATGCTATCACTGGCGATTCTAGTGACGGTGTCTTCGAAAGCGTTCCCGGTGATACACTAGATATCACCTACGGAGATTTAGATCCAAACTATGGTGCCATCATATATCTGCAAAATGATATTCCAGTGACACGGGAAGGCAATCAAACGGAAGAAGTAAGAGTAATCTTGGAGTTTTAATCAATGCCCTTATCTACAAACTTATCAGTAGCGCCTTATTTTGACGATTACGACGTCAATAGCGAATACTATAGAATACTTTTCAAGCCAGCTACCGCGGTTCAAGTACGTGAAATGAACCAAATGCAGGCTATTCTGCAAAATCAAATCGAACAGTTCGGCGATCATATCATCAGATCTGGTAGCATTCTCTCTGGATGCCAATTTGATTTCAATTATTCTATGCCATATGTTAAAATCCTTGATAAAGCTACACAAGGAGCTGCAGTCGACGTATTACGCTACACTGGTTATTTTGCTGAGGGCGCAACTAACGGTGTTAAAGCTAAAATTACTCACACGATTGCAGGTTTTGAAGGTTCAGATCCAGATCTCAACACACTTTATCTAAATTATATCTCAGGCGGCACCAACGGAGACGTAGATAGCTTTGTTGAGAACGAAGTATTGCGCATTTATTCAGGCGACGATCGCTTGCATGACATTATTGTTAACGATCCATCGTCCGGATTCTCAAACTCAGACACTGTTATCATATTATCAGCTATTGAAGTAGCAAATGCGACTAATAGCGAAGGCGGTTTTAGCTCACCATTTATCGATGGTGAAACTCTTGTTGATAATGTCGTTTCTCCGACTGTTCGAGTGCAAATTTATGACACTCCAGAAGATATAGACGAAGATAATAGCGTATTATTGCGCATCAAACCTCTTGATAGCGATATGGCACCATCTCCAAACGCCACATATTGGGAAAATCTCGAAGAAGCAGGTACTTTGATCGGTTTGACGAGCGGTAATGAAGCTACATTGACGAGATTTCGCGGTGAAGGCGCGACAGGTAAGATTACAACGTCACGAACCGGTTCAATTGCTTCAGCAGACATCTCAACAGGCGGTATCGAATACGATATTTTGCCATTTGTTGGCATTTATTCAACAACGGCGACCACTTTACAAGTTGGTCAGCTTGATTTACAGGCTCAGGACTATGTAACGCAGGTTCGAGTTGGTACTGGCGCACAATTTACCGATCCGATTGGATATGGATTCGGTGTTAAGGTTAGTGAAGGTCAAATTTATCAAAAAGGTCACTTCATGGCGTCGGATGCACAATTTATTGTTGCTTCCAAGTATTCAAATACGCCTTCCGATCTTTCTGTAGGTTTTTCAACAACAGAATCAATCACAAATGTCTTTACTGACTCAACATTGTACGATAATGCGCGCGGTTTCTCAAATGAAGGTGCGCCGGGCGCTAACAGGCTAAAATTGACTCCAACGTTAGTCTCTAGAACGACTACCGAAGAAGAAAGTGACCCAGCATATTTGCCTTTAGTTAAGTTTTCCGAAGGTCGTCCATATTCATTGAACGAAATGACTCAATATGCTCAATTAGGCGAAATGATTGCTCAGAGAACGTATGAAGAGTCAGGAAACTATACACTTGATCCATTCAAGATTGTAACAAGATCGGCAAATGACTTTACAGACAGCGATGAGTCATTTACGTACGTCATTGACCCGGGTCATGCCTATGTAAATGGTTACAGAGTCAAAACAGTACAAAACTTTGCTAAAACCGTAGCAAAAGGTACTGAAACAAAGTCAGAAACCGCGGTTGGTCAGGATTTAGACTACGGAAACTATATTATAGTCAATAATTTAGTTGGTGCGCTTAATTTTAAAAATGCTGACTCGATAGAATTACGAGATACAGCCGGTACATTCCTTGATGCCGAAACTCCAGCTCCTTCGCAGGAAGGATCACTAGTCGGTACCGCAAGAGTGCGTTCGGTTACTTACGAGCAAGGAATTCAAGGCACAATAGAAGGTCAATATAGACTATATCTGTTTGATATTAGTATGAATGCTGGTAAGAACTTCAAGCGTGATGTTCGATCCATTTATGCAGTCGAAGGTTCATTGGAAGCAGCTGCCGATCTTGTGTTGTCTTCAGGTAACGAATTTGTATTAAGAACATTACGCTCAGAAGCAAATCAACTTGATGAGAATGGCGACATTGTACCTCTTACATATACGCAGTTAGCCGAAGTAAAATCTCCACTTAATCAGTCATTGCTTATCTCAACAAGTAAGCCTGTTGTATATAGTGGATCTGGTTTATCAAATATAGAATACACATATCGAACTGCTTCTGACGATCTTTTAATTGGTGCTACTGGTCAAATCTCTGTAAGCGCTCAAGGTACGGCAACATTCCCATACATTGACACATTAACTACAGTTCAGCGAAGTGAAGTCATTATCATACCTACTGATTCTGATGTTAGAGATACGGTAGCATTTGGTACTTCAGCTCTAACAGTTGATAGCGCCGGAGCTGATTCCGAGGGCAATATCAAACTTACAGCTTCATCCGGCATCTTTGGTGGTTTAGAAGTTGGTGATTGGTTCCAAGGTGCAGCCGGTAAGAAAGCACAGATTCAAGCAATTGTTGGTGCTGACGCAGTTAAAGTAAAAGTGCGAACAAATGTTGCCGATTATCCCGGCCAATCAAGCGAAGCACTATATAGAGTACATCCTGTAAATGTACCTGTATCACGATTTACTGCAACATGTCCATCACCATATACATCTCTTGTCATTGACTTAGGTTTATCTGGTGTAAATGGCGGTCAGATTTCAAATGGTGCTACTGTAGTTTATTTGCAAAAATACAGTAACGTTGCTGAAGTATCAATGACACCGCGACGTAGCAGATTCGTTAGATTAACGACAGCGGGTGCATTCAAAGGTAATACACCAAGAAGTCTTGGTATTCCCGGCATCTTTAGACTACGCAAAGTATATAATGGTACAACTACAAGTGATGCTGATATTACGAGTGAATTTTATGTAGATTCTGGTCAAACTGCAAACTATTGGGGTCTTGGTAAACTCTTCCGAACAGATGATGCGTCTACTACATTGGCCGGTACAATTCTTGTTGAGGTTGATTACTTCAATCCAACGGCTCGTGGTGGTCTAAAGACAATTGACTCATATCCTATCGATGACGAAAAGACGCTGTCCGAATTAACATCAAATGGTACTGTTGTACACAACATCGAAGTTCCAATCATTAGCGTTGGTTCAGGCGAAATATATGATCTACGAGAATCTTTAGACTTTAGACCATTTGTTGATCAAACTGCGGCAGATATCACCGATCCTACTGACGCTGGCATTACAACCGATCCAAGTGACGTAGTTGCCTTTACAGGTGCAACAGGATTGCAATTCCCACGACCTGAAGGTGATGTGATATTCGATATTACATATAATTTACCACGGCAAGATGAAATTTATGTCGATGTCGATGGTGATTTTACAATTACAAGTGGTACGACTAAAGTAGCTAATGATCCAAACTCAATCATGCTTTACCGAGCTGACGTACCAGCATATCCAAGTTTCCCTCAGGTTCAATCAACACAGCTAAAAGAGATTGCTGATGTTGGTGTAATAAATGGTAGAGAAACAAACTCAATTCGCGAGAACAAGTATCTAGTCAAAGTAAATGCAGTTGCTAGCCAAAATGAAGGCTACACAATGCAAGAAATTTCTAGCCTTGAGCGTCGTATTGAAGCATTGGAAAACGTTCAAAATATCAGTGATCTAGAAGAGTCAGTGAAGAACCGCAAGATGCCGAGTTCAATTGATTCATCATTGGAAAGATATAAGTTTGGTTTCTTTGTTGATAATTTCGAAGACTTTAATCTATCGAATCTATCTTCGCCAGAGTACGATGCATCTATTTACGAATATGTACTACAGCCATCAAAAAGCACCAGTACATTACGATATAAGTTAGATAAAAATTCTCAGATCTATGCAAATGGCGGACAGGCTAAGTTCCCATATAAGCGTAAGACGATTGTGAATCAAGCGTATGCCACTTATGGTCCATATGTTCCTGAGCCTCAGTTGCCTAAAATTAGATATCGCGATAAATTTACAAATAACAGAAATATGAAGAGCATTGGTGATTCTACTGCTCCATATTCACAATTGCAAAATGTATGGGAAGAAGCAACAGTAGTTGCACCAACATTTAGCGATAATAAGCAAAGACTAATATTTGTTAGATTTTTTGTACCAACTGGTAAAGTTGGCTTTGAAATTATTCAATCAAAGACACCGCCAACAGCTGGATTTGAGAGTGGTACTGTATTGTGGAGCTCAGCTTCATCGACGCCTACTGATATCACTCCAAACAAATATGGCGAGTTGTATCGAAAAAATTATCCTGTAAAAAATAGTAAGAATATTGTATACAGCAGAGATATTAACCCATGGGCGCTTCCAAAGGCTTCAGCAGGTCAGCTGACATTTACAACTGATTCTGGTTCTATTACATATAACACCTTTACTGGTGCATATCAGGCAACTGCTGCATATAATCACACACAAGGCACATATATCACCGTTAGAGCATTAAAGGGTGATGCAGTATTTAATTTCCAAATTACATATCCGGCTATTACAAGTGCCGATCCGATATTTGATACTGGAGCCAACGAAGTAAATGTTCGACCACCAGCTAAGCCTCGTGGTACATTCTTATATAAGAAGTGTAGTGGTACAGACTTGATCGTTTATCGAGCAGACGGCAATTATGGATCAACAAAAGATACCGTAAGAAACTCAAAAGAGTGTGGTTATGTTGAACCAATTATTAAATTACCGCCAATATTGCCACCACCAGTAATTGGATCTCCCGGCGGTCCTCCGGCTCCACAGCCAGACCCACCACAACCAGAGCCAGAACCACCACAACCACCAGTTACGCCGGCGTGTCCTGCATCTGGTACAGTGGCTAAGACTGTTTGTAGTAAAACTCCAGATAAAACTTTGACGACGTATGTTTACACTGGTAAGCGTTCTTCAACTACTGGTAAGTGTGATATTAGAGTTTCTGAGTCCGATGTTAATAACGTCGAAGTATGCAGATATTCTCCACCGCCACCAGTAAAACCACCGGTTTGTGTAATTTTACCGCCACCAGTAATTATTCGTCCACCACCTGTTGTGTGCGGACCAATGGATCCACCAGATAACGATGATGGGTGCGTAATTATACCAGAACCAACGCCACCAAAAGATCCTGTTGTAGTGCACCCACCAGTGCGACCACCGGTAATTGTTATACCTGAGCCACCTGTATTACCTCCACCGAAACCACCGGTGTTGCCGCCACCGCCTGCTAATATTACAATTAGTGATGCGGTTATTAGAGAAGGTGAAACAGGTGAAGTTGAAGTTTACTTGAGTAGAAAGAATCGTTCAGATACTACGGTTAATTATTCTATGGGTGGTGGCACAGCTACTGCCGGCAATGATTATGTCGCCGAATCTGGAACTCTAAGAATTCCAAAAGGCCAGCAAACTGGAAAAATTTCAGTGCAAGCTTTGGCCGATGGAGTTTCAAACGAAGGTACACAAACATTCAACGTTACGATAAGTAGTGCTTCGCAAGGTACTATTACAGATTCAGTTGGTGTTGTTTCAATCACTGATACAACTAGTACACCAATTGTATCGATACCAAAATCTCGTGCGATCAACGAAGGAGGCGGTACACTAAACGTACCAATTACTCTTTCGGGCATTTCTGCTAGTAACGTTACTATTAACTATCAAACAACAAGTGGTGGTGCTACATCTGGCAGCGACTTTACGCCGACGTCAGGTACAGCAACTATTACTGCCGGTCAGCTTACTACTAATATTTCTATACCAATTACTGATGATACAATAGATGAGAGTGCTGAAACGTTTAGACTAAATCTAACTGGAGCAACTAATGCTACCGTTGGTTCAAGTTCTTGCTTAATAACAATTCAAGATAACGATCCAACTCCAGCGCCAGTACCTCCACCGAAACCACCAGTCAAGCCACCGGTACCGCAGCCACCAGTGTTGCCGCCACCTGCGCCATCCGAGCCTATCATTAGGACTGAGCCAGTTGAGGCTGACGTATGGGTAAGGCCGAATGATACGATACACGCAGGTCAATCTCCGGATAAGCGACTGGATTTCATTAAGATAACTCCGCCGCCTATCGTTCCAACAGTGCCCGTAACTCCAGCAGCTGCACCACCAGTAAGCACTCCAAACAACTTTACTGGCGCTGGCTCTGGTTGTTTCCAAGCTGGAACAAAAATTATGTTGCACGACTATAGCTACAAGAATGTAGAAGATATTGAAGTCGGCGATATAGTGATGGGTGCAGAAGGTGTACATAATACTGTTGATGAAGTATATGATATTGCTGAAGATCTTCGACCTATGGCTAATGTCAATGGATTGCATCTTACAGATTATCACCCAATACTTACTACAGAAGGTTGGAAAGCAGTTAACCCTGTAACATCAAATGAGCATCACCCAGATCTAAATGTTGGTCAATTAGAAATAGGTGATGAAATTGTTTCTATCACAGGTCCTGAAAGTTTAGTTGCTTCTGAGATTGTGGTAAATATTGATAAGTATAATTCTACTGATAAAGTTTACAACTTCAAAGTAGACAATGACAATACTTACACAGCAAACAATTTAGTAGTACACAACAAGTTGTTTACATTTAATCGACTCCGCTTAGGACGTTCAACGTAATTTAGAGAAATAGATATGGCCCGTAAACGCTTACGAAATAATATGGCAAGATTGAAGAGGAAGGATGATAACTTCTTCGCTCTTCCGGAAGCTGTTAGACTGCCAATGCGTCCACGACAAATGGCTATTAAAGCCCGTGGATGCAAGCCTAATACACGATACAAGGTATGCTTGGATAATTTTCCCGGCCGTGATTTTGAAGACATTCAACACACAGCCAGACCAATAGGGGAATCCATAAAAAACAATCCAAGGCCGTTTGGTAATCGTGTATATGAGTATCTAAAGTCAGATGAAAAAGGCGAGATTGTTTTCTCCTGTTTGCCTTTCGGTTCAGACGCAATCGATATACCAGCTAACCCACAAACTAAAAGGCCAACTCGTACTTGTTGGTCACAGTTTAAGTTGCGAACAAAAGAAAACGACGTAGGTAGAGACAGAGTCTGTTTGATTGAAGCTGGACAAATTACAAATCCGTATACAACAGACAAAATTAAACAAGTAAAGTTTGATTACGAATCATCAACGGTAGCTGATCAAGGTGTTAATAAAGGTACAAATGCTTTACCGCCCGGTGTATTGATACCGTGTTTCTTTCCACCTATTCGTAAGAAGAAAATCAAATCGCCACAAGAAGTATCTGGTACATTTTATCAAACATTCTATATCAATTCCAAGTCAGTTGGCGGAGCAAAGCATGTAGATATTACAGACGTAATTTTATATCTGCGTCGTAAGCCTAATAAAAGATCCAATAAATCTGGTACAGAATTGCCCGGTATTACAGTATCACTTATGGAAACAAATGCAGATGGAAGTCCACGCGTTGGTTCAGTTTTCCAAGAAGGTGTATCAACCGTTGAATGGCGCGATGTCGATGCATCTCCACTCGCTACAACTGGTACTCGATTTGATTTTCAATCACCAGTTACAGTTGAAACAAATAAGTCTTATGCTATTGCTGTTGTTCCGGAAAGCGAAGAGTATGTATTCTGGTTTAGTCAAAAGGGTGATCTATTACTTGTAAACGGTGATAAGACTGAAAGACGATCTTCAGGTTCTTCTAAGCGTCATCAAGGTGATTACTATCCAGCGAGAACATCTACAACGCCCGGTTCTGGCGTAACTCGTCGAGAAAAGAAATGGCAGCCAGATCAAGACTTAGATCTCAAATTTAAAGTTAACGTTGCAGAGTATTCCGTAGGCGATACTAGTATACAAATGATTAATGGCGATTACGAATTTGTACAATTAACAGCGGCGGCTGACACAGAATGGATGCCCGGCGAAGTTGTATACAAAGAAAATACGCCATTAACAGGTACAGCTACAATTGTTGCTGGTAGAAAGTACATTGACAATGGTAATACTGGAGATTATTCTACGCTGCTTGATGGTGATGTTCTTATTGTAGAGAGTTCTGTAGATGATACACAGGTTCAAGTATTTACAGTTGATGCGACGTCATTTACACCTACCACACGCCGTGTTTATGTCAACGAGTATGCTGAAACAAGCATGTCTGGTACTGTACGAAATACAGTCGTTGGCCAGATTGATCACTTCGATCTTGATTTTAAATTTTTAAGATTGGAACACTCATCTGTATCAATTGATCAATACCTCGCAGATAATACAATGCGATTTGCGCCCGGTGATACTATTCGAGGTGTAGAATCTCGAGATTCTGGTGTAATTGATTACTTGGACGTATTGGATGTAAGTGTATTTAGACCATCATTTGTCGGTGAGATGCCTGATGATTTTAAGATTACTACTTCACACCAATTCTCAGAGTTGGATTCAGGAAGTATCGAATCAGGTACTGGTAACTTCTCTCTAGATACGACATCACCATTAATGTATCTAAATGGTCCTAACAAACTCGATTATGCTGGCTTAGTAATGTCAAAATCTCTTGAAGTATTAGACGCTACTGATATGCATAATCCGTCTACTGATACGAAGTCTTCAGTATTAAAAATGAACTTCTCATACACAGGTGCAAATACAAAGGTATTCGAAGCTCCTTCATTGGATATTGGTCAGTTTCAGGTTGTTGCTCATAGATTTAAAATAAACAATGATTCTACTAATGAGCACACTAATAATGGTAACGCATTGACCAAGCATATTTCTAAGAAGTTAGATTTTAATGGACAAGAAGCTGAAGACGTACGAGTTATATTAAGCGCATTTAAGCCTCGACAAACTGATGTCGAAGTATATGCAAAGATATTAAACTCTAGTGATTCTGCTGAGTTTGATGATAAATACTGGACAAAGCTAGAACAAATTAGTAACTTAAATGGATTTAGTGCGGCCGGTTCGCTTAACGATTACAGAGAATATGAGTACTCATTCCCTGCATCACCACCTACATTAGACACTGCTGCCGGTGAATTTACGACAACTTTAGATAGTGCCGTGATCACAGGTTCATCTTCGTCTAACGTAGCTGCATTCTCGGTTGGTCAAACTATTAAGTTATATAGTCCATTGTTCCCGACTAATTATAGTGTTTATTCTATTCAAAATATCGATATCGGTAATGATCAAATTACTGTTAATGAAACGGTCAGTAATAATAGTATTGTTGGTACAGGTTTCAAGATCGATACTTTAGAAACTGAGCAAACAGCTTTCCATAATCCACAGAATGACGGCATTGTTCGATACTTTGGTGCAAATGGCGAGTCATATGATAACTATAACACTGTTGCCATTAAGATTGTTTTATTGGCAGAAAACAGAAAACTTACGCCAAGAGTTGATGATTTTAGATTGATTGGAGTTACAGCCTAATGAATGATGGATTGACTAAGGTTGATCAAAATACTTATATAAATAATTCAAGTACAGATTATCAAAAATTTAAGCAAGAACGCGAAAAACTAAAACAAGCAAGAGACATGTCGAATAGGATCACTCAATTAGAAACACAGGTGACCAAGATTATGACCCTCATAGAAGAACTTAATGCTAGGATCAAATAATGGCGCTACTTTCAGGTTTCGATGAATTAAATTCAGCAAATGCAACATTTAGTGATTGGTTAACAAAAACCAATGAGCTAATCTTGCTTATGCGAGGTGCAAATACAGCGCCAAGTATTACCTCAGTCATGACGGCTAACTCGCTTCCCGGCGGTTCAATGACATTTGGAAATGCTACACTATTTGGCCAATTTACTGCTAATACGATGGTCGTATTGAACGATGGTGAAAATGATGGATCAGACGATAATGTTTTCGCCAATGGTAACTTTGGTGGATTAAGAGGTGGTGTATGGAATAATGCTTCTAATACAATCACTGCTGATACATTATACATCGTTTCCAATACCACGTACACAGATGAATCAGTTGAGGTCTATGTCGATTCTACTTATGGTCTTATTGTTGAGCAAAATATTGAAGCGCGGCATGATGTCTTATTTGTAGGTAACGGTGGTTCTAACACAAATCCAAAGATGCATTGGGAAGATGCAGACAATATTCTTAGTTTCAATAACAACGTAAGAGCTGTCTTTGGTAAGAACGCAGGCTCAGAAGTTGTAGGCGGTACAGGACAAGCAGAATTCTTATTTGTTGATGCAGATAATCGAATGTATGTCAACACGGAGAATATGAACATCCGTGCAAATACTGACGTCAACTTTATCACAGACAACTTTGAGCTGAAGTCAGATATAGGCTCAGAACTTTATATCTCAGCTGACGTTGCAGATAACAGCACAGTCAAGCTATACTATGAAGGTAACGAAAGACTCGCCACGAACACACATGGTATTGTAGTCACAGGCGATGCCATTGTACAAGACGATCTTGTTATGTTTGATGGTGGCCGAATCATGATGGGTAACACATATCCATATGACGGCACACAGGATATTGCATCATATAACTTTCAAATTTATACAGACGGCACTGACGGTATTATTGTATCTGGTGACAAAGATCTCAATATCTTTGTTCATGAAGGATTCAATCTTACAAATGAACCCGGCACGATAAACTTCATCACAGCTAATAACGATGGCTCAAGCGAAGTTGTTCTTTATAATAACGGTACTGCTCGCCTCGAAACAACCGGTGCACAGGCTGGTGAAGTTCCGGGTGTAGAAATCTTTGGTGAAGCGAATACGACTACATTGCGTGTACGTCAAGATGCAAACTTTGACAACGATACTTTAAACTCGAACAGTGTTCATTGGGATGCAACAAACGAAGTATGGAATTACCGTGATTCAGTTAAAGCCACATTCGGTGATAGCGATGACTGGGAGATGTTCTATACTGCTGCAGGTCGTGCATACTCTAATACAGATAATCAAGATATTCGAGCCAGAACTGATCTAAATGTTATTTCCAACATTGTGGAAATGAAATCAGAGACAGGCGGCGAATTGTATATCTCAGCAGATGTTGCTGACAATAGCACTGTCAAACTTTACTACGAAGGTAACGTAAGACTATCTACAAATACACATGGTATTGAAGTTGATGGCGATGTTGTAGTAAAAGATAATACTGTCATCTTCGACAATAACAAGCTGTTGATGGGTGGCACATATCCATATACCGGCGGCGAAGCAATCGCCGATTATAATTTCCAAATTTACACTGACGGAACCGATGGTATTATTGTTTCTGGTGATAAAGATCTAAACATCTTTGTACACGAAGGATTCAATCTTACTAACGAGCCCGGCACTGTTAGCTTTATTACTGCTAATAATGACGGATCAAGTGAAGTTGTACTATACAATAATGGTACAGCAAGATTAGAAACGACTGGTTCACAAGTCGGTGAAGTGCCCGGCGTAGAGATTCATGGTGAAGCCAACACTGATACACTACGTGTTGAAGGCGATGTTCGCTTCGATGGTTCTACAGACGGTATAACAACAACACTCAATGCTAACAACATCGAATGGACATCATTGTCAAATACAATGAACTTCGATGATAACACATATCTTGAGTTTGGTACATCTGGCGACTTCAAGATTCACCATGATGGATCTCACACATATATGCAAGACACTGCCGGCGTCGGTAATGTCTACTTAGATACAAATACCTTCATTGTTAGAAATGCAGCTGGCAACGAAAATCTAATTCGTGCGATTCAAGATGATGGCGTAACTCTTTACTTTAATAATAGTCAGCGATTAGATACTACAAACCTTGGTGTTGACATTGAAGGCGAAGCAAACACCGATACATTGCGTGTTCAAGCCAACGCAACGTTTGAGTCAGATGCAATTAGTCCAAACGAAGCTGCGTTAGAGTGGAATTCGGCATCGCGAGTACTTGATTGGAATGATAATGCTCGAGCAAGATTTGGTAATGGTGTAGATCTACAGATCTGGCATAGTAGCGCAGATAATAGTTCATATATTGCAGAATCTGGTGCTGGTAATCTGAACATATCAGGTACTAACATCAACATCGAAGCTCAAGACGGTAGCAATTATATTACAGCAGTCGACGATGGTAGCGTTAGTATTTTCTTTGCCGGCGACGGCGTCAGCGATAACGGTAATATTGCACGACTGACTACAACAGACATCGGTGTTGATATTGAAGGTGAGGCCAATACTGATACACTTCGAGTACAAGGCGACGTTGCAATTGAAGATGGTACTGGTACTGTAGAAGTTACATGGGATGCATCCAATAGCAGAATGAATTTTGTGGACGAAGCAAGATTACGTTTTGGTGATAGTGCAGACCTACAAATATGGCACAGCGGTACAGCATCATGGATAGCAGATTCAGGAACAGGCAACCTATTCATCGAAGGTACAAACTTAGTACTAAGAGCTACCGATGATACACGTTATCTTGTAGGTACCGATGGAACTGGCGTAGAAATTTATTCACCTGACGATAGTGTTGCATTAACTGCAAATAACAATCAGATTCACATCACCGATCTCGCTAATACAAATACATTGCGAGTACGTGGTACGTCATTGTTTGAGAATGATATCAGTATCGAAGGTTCTGATAGTAACGAAGCGCTAGATTGGGATAAGTCAGCGAATACATTAAACTTTAATGATGATAACTATGCTACATTCGGTACAAGTAGCGATCTACAGCTTTATCACGATGGCACAAACTCGTTTATCAAAGAACAAGGTACTGGTCAACTAAACATTGATGGTAGTGTTGTAGCGATTCGTGATGTCAGCGATGGTACAACGATTGCCAAATTTACCGATGGTGCTGGTGCTGATATTTCTTACAACGGCACAGTACGAATGTCAACAGATGACGGCGGTATTACTGTTACAGGTAATACAGTTGCTGATGGTTTTGTTGCAGGTGATAATGAGAAGTTACAACTCGGTAATGCTCAAGATTTAGAGCTGTATCATGACGCTTCTGATTCACGAATTGATAATAAAACCGGTAATCTTGTAATTAGAAACGCTTCCAATGATGCTGACGTAATTATTCAAACAGATGATGGTTCAGGTTCCCAAGCAGTATATTTCCAAGCAGATGGTAGTACAGGATCAGTTAAACTTTTCCATTATGGTGCAACGAAATTAACAACAACTAGTATTGGTGTTGATCTTGAAGGCCAAGCAAACACAGATACACTACGAGTGCAATCTACCTCTGACTTCGAAGGTAGTATTAACATTCAAGGTTCTAATGATACTGATACTCTCACTTGGACCAAGTCATCCAATACTCTTAACTTCGACGACAATAACTTTGCTACATTCGGCAATGATTCTGATCTTTCTATCTACCACGATGGAGATCATTCATTCATCTCCGATACCGGTACAGGCGCATTACGAGTACTTTCAAACGACATTATCTTTAAAGATTCGGCGAATACTGAAACAATGGCGCGCTTTGTACAAAATGGTGCTGTTACACTCTACTTTGATAATTCACAGAAATTTATTACTACCAATACAGGTGCTACACTTACTGGCACATTAATTGCCGATGGTGTTACTGTTGGTGACAATGAGATTATTCAACTTGGTACAACCATGCAGTTGTACAATGACGGCTCAACATCTTATATTAACGAAACTGGTAGCGGATCATTAACTGTACAAGCAAATAATCTTATTTTAGAAGATACAGGTGGCGATGATTTCGTTACAGGTGTAGCAGGTGGTACTGTTAGACTCTATTATGCTGGTGCATATAAGTTAGAAACAGATCTCGCAGGTGTAAATGTAAATGGTTCATTGGATGTATCATCGGCTCTAACAGTTGGTGGTGTTACTAGTCTCGAAAACGATATTGATATTCAAGGTTCTACGGGCGCAGACACTCTTACGTGGGATAAGTCAGCCAACACATTAAACTTTGACGATAACAACTTTGCGACATTTGGTACCGGCGCTGACATGTCTTTGTATCACAATGGTACAAATTCATTTATTGAAAACACTACTGGTGAGTTGTTTGTAAAAGCAGATGGTCTCACATTACGAAGTACAACGAACGAAGATTATCTAACCGCTGATTTAGACGGTGGCGTTACACTGTACTTCAATAATTCGGAGAAACTTGCAACCACTAATACAGGCGCAACACTTACAGGTACATTGATTGCCGACGGTGTTACAGTTGGTGATGACGAAATCATTCAGCTTGGTACAACCATGCAGCTGTACAATGATGGTGCTAACTCATACATTACCGAATCTGGTTCAGGCAATTTTAACTTACAGGCAAACAGTGTTGCATTAGAAAATACTGATGGTGGTAACTACTTCACCGGTGTAGCCAATGGCGCTGCTATCATGTATCATGCCGGCACAGCGCGTGTATCAACTACATCATCTGGTGCAAGTATCACTGGAGCTCTTGGCGTAACGACAAATCTGACAGTAACAGGTTCAACATCACTCAATGGTACAGTCGATCTTGGTAATGCCGCTAGCGACAATATTGACTTCAATGGTCGCGTAAGAACTAGTATTGTACCAAACGCGAACAATACGCGTGATCTTGGTTCGTCCACCCTCGTATGGAATGACATCTATAGTGGCGGCGCATTTAGTGGAAATAATGGTACATTTACCGGCGACCTTACAGTTTCAGGCAATACGGCAATTACCGGTAACACTTCAGCATCACACTTTATTGGCAACGGTTCACAGCTTACTGATCTAAATGGCACCGCAATTACTACCGGCACTGTTGACGCTGCTAGAATTGATGCTGAGCTTACATCGAATACGAGTGGTACAGCTGCTACTGCTACACAGCCGGCTGTTACCGACTCATCCACTGATACTGACTTTAGAGTAACCTTTGCATCTAATACCGGCCAATTCCGTGATTTGTATGCTGATTCTACATTCTTATATAATCCAGCTGACAATGCATTATATGTCGACAACTTAATTGTCAATACGGAGATTACTCTACCAGATAATATTACAGCGCAAACAGTATCCGCTGTAGATTTCAGTGTATCCAATACGGCCACAATATTAAATCTTGAAGTGACCTCGCTTGAAGCGAACGGCGTGGCATTTACCGGTACGGGTGGTGATGTTACAACAACAGCATCTACGATGATCGATAGCTTCCCAATTGAACAAACACGTGGATATAAGTATTTTGTACACGGTGAAGTCACTAACGACGATACAAAAGGATACGCTGTTGAAATCAACGTTATTACTACTGACACTGGCGCCGATACAAAGATTTTCTACACTCGATATGGTGAAGTTGAAAATGGTATGGGCACGGTAGAAGTTGTTCCAGAGCTAGCAAGTAATAACACGCACATTGATTTGATGGCGACATGTCCTGCAGCTACAGCTTCTGCAATTCACAGATTTAACGTACTTAAGATAGAAACTAGGGATAATGGTGTATAATGGCAAACGCAATATACGATAAATACAAAGAAGAAATATTGACGACTGCAACAAATACTAACTTGTTGACAGAAACGGTGAAAGTGTCTCTTGTAAATTCAGATATCACATTATTTGATAGTACTGACGAATTCTATAGCGACTTAAATTCTACTGGTGGTATTCTTTCAACTGTAACTCTTGCGAATAAAACACTCGTAGATGGTGTTTTAAATGCAGACGATCTTGTTTTTTCAAGCGTTACAGGTGCAGAGTCTGAAGCACTATTGATATGGATAGATACCGGAGTCACAACTACATCGCGGCTGGTTTGTTGGTTAGACACCAATATCACTGGTTTTCCTATTACGCCTGACGGTTCTAATATAGATATTACATGGAGCAGTTCAGGTATTTTTAAACTATAAGAGAAGATAGATGGCAACTTCACAGAAATTTGATGCGTTAGATGGATTAGAAGTCACAGGTCAAATGACCGTGGGGGCAAATCTTGCCGTTGATTCAGATACTCTTTTTGTAGATAGTGTCAATGATCGTGTTGGCATCAACGATTCAACACCATCATATCCGCTTGATGTAAATGGCAATGCACAAGTTACAGGTGGCATATACGTTGGCACTAATATTACTCACATCGGCGACGCCGATACCACGATCGGATTTACGACAAATCAAATTGATATTACTGCTGGTAACGTAAATGTTGCTCGAGCCAATACTACTGTGCTATCAATTCAAGCCGGCTCAGGTATTGCAGTTAGAGATGTAACCGGCGGAGCCGCTGCTTCAGAGTTTCAATCTAATTCTAGTAAACCAAACGGCTCAATTGGGGCTAACTTCGTATATACACATGTTGTAGAAGCCGCTGGTGAGAAAGCATCCGGTGGAAGTGCAATCGTATTAGGTCAAATTGACTATACTGGTTCGGGTACTTGGTCAAATACAAGCTCAGACAATATTAAATTTGTTCTAGGTGGTGCCGATAATTATAATTTTTCGACGACCAACGCCAATTTTTACAACAATAATCTAATCAATGTTACTGATATCACTGTAGCAAATAGTATTAGTCATGTCGGCGATAATAATACTTATTTCCAATTTAATTCTAATGATTCGGCCCGTATTGTTACTAACGGATCCCAGAGATTTGTAGCAAATAATAGTGGTGTATTCGTATCAGGCGCTTTAGATGTATCGACAGATATTACGGCTCGACGGCTTACTGTCGAAGATTATTTTATTGAAACTACTTCAACCGCTCCGGGCGGTACCGCTGTTACAATTGATTGTAACGTAGGATCAGTTGTTGAATTTACTCCATCAGGAGCATATTCAGTAGACTTTACCAACTTACCGACAAATGGAACATCAGCATTCACATTGGTTATAAATAATAATGGAACTGCTAGAGAAGCAACATGGCCGGGCTCTGGAGAAGATGATGCAATATATTGGGCTGAAAGCGTTGAGCCACCAGCATCAGCAGGTTACGACATATATAATTTTATTGTGATTAATGGCAAAATTTATGGTTCGCTTTCAATCCGCAATGCTGGTTGGGCACAATAATATAAAGGAAATGTAGTATGCCAGTAGGTGGCGGTAAGGGTTTTATTGATAAAACCTGGGCACAAACATTTGATGAAACACGATTCAAAGATGCTGCGTCAGGTACAACTGATGCAACTCCTATTTCTGTGCCTTATGGAAAGCAAGTAATTGAAATTACTGCAAGGGGTGGAGCCGCTAGCGCGCCAATACTAGATCCTGCATATTCAATTACAAAGAACGCTTATACAACGTCAAACATTACTTCGTATCCTTCGCGTACTTTCTTTAAGGATGTATATACAACTCAGATCAATACCTCGTATCCAACAAGAACATTCTTTAAAGATTCATATACGTTATCTACAATATATCCAGCTAGGAATACTTTTGAGAATGCTTATACTACTGTAGCATATACGCAGTATCCATCGCGTGTGCAAAAGAATGCATATAATACTGTACAATTCACTGCATATCCTGCTGACGTTGCGAAGAATGCCTATACCACTCAGGTAAACACTGCTTATCCTGCTGACGTTCAAAAGAATGCTTATTCTACTGTAGCATATACACAATATCCAACCAGATTTAATAAAGCCGCTTATAATACCGTACAGTATACGCAATATCCAATTAGATACGCTAAGTCAGCTTATACTACTGTAGCATATACGCAGTATCCACAGCGAAACCAAAAAAATGCTTATACGACTGTAGCATATACGCAGTATCCTGCTCGTACTCAGAAAGCCGCATATAATACACAGGTCAATACGGCTTATGGTGCCGACGTTCAAAAGAATGCTTATACGACTGTAGCATACACGCAATATCCTATTCGATATTCTAAGGCCGCATATACTACATCGACCATCACTAACTATCCTGCTCGTACATCAAAAGCAGCATATTCTACAGTAACTAATACTGCATACGGCGCTGACGTGGAAAAGAATGCATATTCTACGGTAACTAATACTGCATACGGCGCTGACGTGGAAAAGAATGCATATAATACTGTGCAGTATACACAATATCCAGCTGATGTAGCAAAGAATGCATATAACACCGTAGCATATACACAATATCCTGCACGATTTACTAAGGCTGCATACAATACATCGTCCACCACTAACTATCCCGCGCGGTTTAACAAGGCTGCATACAATACATCAGTCACCACTAATTATCCTGCACGGTTTAATAAAGCCGCGTATAACACATCAGCTACCACTAACTATCCTGCACGGTTTAATAAAGCTGCGTATAACACATCAGCCATTACTAACTATCCTGCTGATGTTCAAAAGAATGCTTATTCTACTGTAACATATTTGTTCTACAACTCTGAAGTTCAGAAATTTTCATATTCGACATCTGTCGTAACGTCATATCCAGCTCGTACTCAAAAAGCTGCTTACTCTTTCCAGCAATATCAACTAAGTTCGAGTAACCAAACTTATGTTCTGACAGGATTTGTTTCAGGACCAACGCGTTGGCAAAAATCAGCATATAATGCGACTGTCACCACACAGTATCCAGCAAGATTTAATAAAGGTAGTTATAATTTAGCAGTAAATACAGATTATCCTGCACGGTTTAATAAGGCTGCATATTCTACAGTAACCAATACCGCATATGGTGCTGATGTAGCAAAGAATGCTTATTCTACAGTAGTCAATACTGCTTATCCAGCAGCCGTAGCAAAGAATGCTTATTCTACTGTACAAACAACAGCATATGGTGCTGATGTAGCAAAGAATGCTTATTCTACAGTAGTCAATACCGCATATACTGCCGACCAAGAGAAAGCAGCTTATACTACTCAGGTAAACACTGCTTATCCTGCTCGATTTAATAAAAGTGCGTATACAACTCAGGTTAATACGGCTTATCCTGCACGGTTTAATAAAGCCGCGTATAACACATCAGCTACCACTAACTATCCTGCACGGTTTAATAAAGCTGCGTATAACACATCACAAACAACTAACTACCCAGAACGGTTCCAAAAAGCTGCTTATTCTACTGTACAAAATACGCAATATCCAGCTGATGTACAAAAGAATGCTTATACTACTCAGGTTAATACTTCATATCCTATTCGATATAGTAAAGCTGCTTATAATACTGTACAATATACACAGTATCCACAGAGATTTGCAAAAGGAGCATACACCACTCAGGTAAACACTGCTTATCCGCAGCGATTCCAAAAGTCAGCGTATACAACTCAGGTCAATACTTCATATCCTCAGCGTGTGCAGAAAAATGCATACACAACTCAGGTTAATACTGCATACGGTGCTGATGTACAAAAGAATGCCTATACTACACAGGTCAATACCTCATACCCAACAAGATTTAATAAAGCTGCTTATTCTACTGTAGCATACACACAATATCCAACCAGATTTAATAAAGCTGCTTATAATACACAGGTAAATACGGCATTTCCACAGAGATTTAATGCTGCATATACAACTCAGATCAATACCTCGTATCCAACAAGATCATTCTTTAAAGATTCATATACATTATCTACGATATATCCTGCAAGAAATACTTTCGAGAATGCATATACAACAGTAGCATATACACAATATCCATCGCGTACATTCTTTGAGAATGCATATTCTACTATACAATATACACAATATCCATCTCGTATAACTAACTATCCGGATAGAGTTACAGCTGGTACTGCTGGAACCGATAGTGTTGTTTCATGGGTAACAGCAGACGGTTATTCTGTATCGTTTACTGCTGCCGGTGCACAACCAAATATCACAAACTATGTAATTCGCACAGCTCAGACTTCAAACAGAAAGATATTTGATCCAACTAAAGTCGATGGTGTAGATGGAACACAACTTAATGTTTCCGTAGGTAACTCGCCAGCAGGTAACAATACAGCAGCTAATAGAGGGTTTATAAATATAAAGTACACTGGTTAAAACTTTATAATGAGGTTACATTATGTTATTAGCTCCATCCACGGAACTTTCTCGTTTCGTAATTGTCGATAATCTTGTTGACACCGTAGATAAAATACGATTCTTTGAGAAGATTATCGGTTTTCAACCTAGAGATCCAGAAAGCGAATTTGCATGTGATTTAGGATATCTAGAATCAGACATGAATACAAATAAAATTGTGTATGATCCCTTTCATTCTCTTATCTCTACAATAAATTATGAAGCTTTTTTGTATGATATAGAATCTCTTGAAAAATTCATGTACGCTCGACTTACTTCAACTGCTCAAGATCATATCAAACCTCATCGTGAAATACGATTATCTGGCTATAGAAAACAAGATCGTAAGATTACGATGCTTAGCTGTCTATCAAATAATAACGAATATGAAGGTGGCGAATTAAAAATTGATATCGATGGAACTCTGCAACCGCAAATTATAAATTTAAAGGCCGGCCAAACGGTATTCTTTGATTCACATGTTACATGGGGAATAGAACCAGTGACGAGTGGCGAAGCAAGATTTCTATTGAACAATGCATGGGGTAAATCACAACTATGATTTTTAATAATGATCCCGGTCTAGAGTTTTATACATCAGAGCATTTATATGGCGCACTCATTGAACCATCTAGAATGCAAAAGCATGTGCCAGAATGGTTTAAGAAAATACCTGTTACAAAAAATATTCGTGATCAAGGTGGGTTCCCATTATTTACGGCTAAAAAATGTTTACCTATGCTAGATGCTATGACTCTTGGTTGGGTGATTCCATTACAAAGTGATGTACATGTAATTACAAATGACGATTGTTCTATAATTCAGGCTGCAGGAAGAGAAGGCAATCAAATACAAGCCGTACAAGGCCACGCGTGGGATCAAATTGCATCTGAAAAATGGCCGGGCTTTAAACAAGATCCGTTGAAGTTTATTAATCATTGGCGAATCAAAACTAAACCCGGCTGGTCATGTTTATTTCAAGCAATGCCAAATTCAGTGCAATCTGATTTTACATGTTTGAGTGGTGTTGTTGATACCGACACATATATGAATACTATTAATTTTCCAGCTGTTTGGAATACGCCAAATGCAGATATAACTTTAAAAGCAGGTACGCCATTAGTGCAAGTTATTCCATTCAAAAGAAATAAGATGGATGCTAAAATCAGAACAGCTACAGATCGCGAAGAAAGAAAAAGAGATATACTTGAAAAGGCGCAAGGAACAAGAACGGGCGTATACACTCAAGAATTAAGAGAAGTTAGATAATGTGGAAAAAGAATCATAATGAAGAGTTCGTCTTTAATGATATGTGGGGTTCTGTTTGGGGAACATGGCCGATTGTAGCAGCAAATAAATTTAAAGCGCCGTATGAAAGTTTTCAAAGAGAAAAATATGGGCGACCACATCTTGTAGATTGTCCCGGCATGTACGACTATAAAAATCAAGGCTGGTTAATGCTAGCTTGGTGTGAAATTGAAGTGCATTGTGATGGAAAAAATACCATGATGTATTATGGCCATCGAGATAAAGGTGAATGGCCAACCCCTGTTAATCAAGAATGTCCATATAAGCTTGATCACAATAAACACATCGACGAGCAATGGATAAAAAGTGCATCTGGCATGTCAGAAAAAATAGCCCATGGTATCGCCGAGCATCGAGACAGCAATCCTACACCAATGCATATTAGTACGCCATGGGCAATAATTAATAAAGGCTGTTCGCTAATGGTTCAGCCTCCTGTATATCATAGTAATATTTCAGAAGACTTTTATGTATATCCCGGCATAGTTGATTATGAGAATGGATTTTCTACAATGAATTTTATATTCTCATGTAAAAAAGAAGGTAAGTTTACAATTAAACCGGGTACTCCTATTTTACATATGATACCTATGATTAAAAGAGATTGGAAGGCATACTATACACACGATAGTTTAGGTGAAACAAAATTCTATACTGGTGCGCTGTCTAATGCTAAACAATTTTATAGAAAAATGGTACATAGAAGAAACAGATTTACGATTGATCGGTGGGATAAATGATAAACACAGAAGCTCTAGAAGAAATTAAAATTGCTACAAGCTTTAATGATAGACCGTATCTAATTAAAAACTTTACTTCATTTCCTGACCAATTTTTAAATCATATGTATTTTTATGAATGTTTCGGTGAATGTAATTATTATGATTGTCATGTATTGCCTATTATGGAATGGGGTGATACAGCGTCGTCACTAAAGATATCATTTAATGATCTTGCTTATAAAAATAAAAAGAAAGACATAGATGAGAATGGCGTGCAGAATTATAAGTCGCGACAAAGAATGGAAGGGATGGGTAGGAAACGTCCATTAGATTATTTAAAAGATAAGAACACGCTTAGAATTTATAATTATGAAAAATATAATAATCTATCGCGTGATATGAGTAATGCTTTATTAGACACCTTTACACTCGATGTAGATATCTTTGGGGTGTGGCCGGCGTTTGTAACACCAGAAAAAGGTGCTGCGCATGCGACTTTCATAAAAGAGAATGAAATATCTGGTCATCCTCGAGGTGAAAATTATAATTCATTTTACTTACAAACAGTAGGCACATCAGAGTTTGTCATATACAAAAATCGTGTCAGTGGTTTAGTTGATAAGAATCTACCATTTGACTGGACAAAAGAAAAACGAGTAATATTTTTTGATAATCTTGAAGTCGAAGAAACCATAGAAGTAAACCCAGGCGACTTACTATACATACCTGAAAGAAAAATGTTTTATGAAAAAGGTGTGGAAGAAAGAATGCATATTAATTTTCCTCTAATATACAAAGGACCTCAGTCGAGTTATAATCCAACATTATGATAGAAGTAGAAGACATTTTCATTGAAAGTATTTTTAAAGAAGTATATGACGATATAAATCATCAAGAAATACACGACTATATAAACTTTCTTATGAGTAGAGAAGAGAAAGGTGTAGTCATTTCTAATAAAGGTGGGTGGCAATATCATGTTCAACGCGATGAGTGTGAAGCTATAGATTATTTGAATGATAGACTGCATGCCACGGCCCATCAAATTTTATATGAGTATTATAGCTTTGATATGAAGAATATGGTCAGCGCTGGTATATGGATTAATGTAAATAATTCCGGTGATTATAACGTAAATCATAATCACGCCGGCTCCGTGCTATCTAGTTGTTATTATTTACAGGCGCCTGAACCTTCAGCCCATATTGAATTTGAACCAAATGATCAATTGTCTAGAACAATATTGAGAAACGAACTCGAAAAAGGTGGATCTGAATTTTTAGGAGATGATAATCCTCGTATTAGAATGGGCGCGGGCAAAGCACCACAAGAACGGGAAGCATACTTTTTTACAGGACATCTGTCACATCGAGTTGATATAAATAATTCAGTCGAGCCTAGAATTTCACTCGCGGCTAATTTCTGTTCGAGCGCAGCTCGCTCTTAGTATAAATAAAATTAAAATAATAGGGTACACCTATGGCGCGCACTGAAGATCTAACCATAGATCAAAATACCGATTTTACTATCAAGCTGAACTTGCTTGATAGTAATGATGCAGCTTTAGATTTGACTACAAAATACTTCGCAGCATCATTCAAAAAAAGATATAACGATACCGATTCTACTGATTTTACAGTCACCGTTATCGACGCTGCAGCTGGTTCTATACAACTGTCGTTATCATCTGCTATTACATCAACATTAGATACTAGCTTACGTTATGTATATGATGTGTTAATGTATGACAATGGAGATGTTAATATAACAAAAGTACTAGATGGAAAAATATTCGTAAAACCTAGTGCGACTTCTGTAGGAGAGTAAGATGTCAACAATCAACCTACGCGTAGGCAATGATGCTCTTACATTTCAAGAGTTGGATAACAACTTTACCAACCTCAATAACGATAAGTACGAATCAGGTGACAACCCAAGTTTTGTTGGTTTAACACTTACTAAAGAGGGTGATGGTTTAGCTAAAATCACTTCACCCGCTCCATCGGGTGGCAATGACACACAATTTATCCAATTTGACGAATCGACATCGAACCAAGGCTTTGTCTGGATAGCAGTGTCAGATGATATGGATGTTGGATCATCAAATGATATTTTCTATGTTGGTGATAGCAATCTTACCGATTGGAGATTTAAAGTAGACGGCGCCGGTCAAGTTTATACATCTACCGGAAATGCAGCAGGCGCAAACTTTGTAGCACAAAGAATCTTTGCAGATAACTACCATCCAAACGCCGATAGATGGACAACAGATCGAACGTTAACAATTGGCGGCACCGGAAAAACAGTAAACGGTACCGCAAGCGTTTCTTGGTCGTTGGCTGAAATCGGGGTCGATGCTGCTGGTACTATTAATTACGTACACCCTCAACCTACTCGTACTAATAATACCTCTACACAAACTGCGACTGCCGGTGGCACGTTTACAGCAATCGATTCTGTAAGTTCAAATGCAAATGGTCATATTACAGCCGTAAATACTAAAACTGTTACACTGCCGGCAGATAATAATACCGATACTCTACAAAGCATTGCAAACGATACATCATCAAGTAGTAGATATGTTACTTTTGTCAATTCAGCGACTGGAGCCCAAACCGGTAAGAGTAGTGGATTACTTCGCTATAAACCAAATGAGGCAATTTTATCTGTAGGTAATACATCTGTTAGTGAAGTACAAACAAGCGAAGTGTCTTGTTTATCAAATCAACAATTAGTCTTAAATGCAGGTGAGTCTAGAGGTACTATTTCTTCAGCTGGTGTTGTACAAAACGCCGAAATCATTTATATGAATGCTGAAAACGGTGTGCAGATTAACTCATCATCAAACAATTGGGTTGACAGTGTAAATGGTAACTGGGCTGGTACAGTACAAACATTAACACTCAATGACTCAAATGGCAACTCATCGTTCCCCGGCAATATAGTAGCCGGAGGAACTGTTGGTGGTTCTAATCTCAGTGGTACAAATACAGGTGACGAACCTAATGCATCTGCTACAGCTAGAGGTATTGTAGAATTAGCAACTGTAACCGAAGTTAATGCTGGAACAGATACAACCCGTGCGGTTACTCCTGCAGGTATTGCTGGATTTACTGGTTCAGCAAATGTTGTTACAGTAGGTACTATTTCATCTGGTACTTGGCAGGGCGGTATTATTAGTACAGCTTACCTAGAAAACCAAAGTGGTACAAACACTGGTGATGAACCAGATGCAACAACATCCGTAAAAGGTATTATCGAAATAGCAGGCCCTTCTGAAGTTACAGCAGGCACAGATACAACTCGTGCTATTACACCATCCAGTCTGACTTCTATCACTAAGCTTGGTACAATTGGAACTGGTACATGGCAAGGTAGTGTTATTGCTTCTGCTTATTTGGATGCTGATACCGCACATCTTTCTGGTTCACAAACATTTACCGGTGCTAAGACATTTAATGCAAATACTACTGTTGTCGGTATATTAGATGTACGACACACAAATGTACAGATGCGTTTGACCGATACAACGTTTAGTAATAATTACTGGGAGCTTGATCACCAAAATGGGTTATTATCATTTAGATATAACGGCGGCACGGGTGCATTCACTTTGGCGCATGATACTAGTGATGCTACATTTGCTGCGAATGTTGATATTACTGGTACACTCACTGCAACATCTAAGTCATTTGACATTGAACACCCAACAAAAGAAAATATGCGATTGCGCTATGGGTCTTTGGAAGGACCAGAAAATGGTGTCTATGTAAGAGGTAAATTGAGCAACACCAAAGTAATCGAGTTGCCAGACTATTGGACTGGTCTTGTCCATGAAGATACTATTACCGTGTCACTTACACCTATTGGTTCGAACGTCATTATGTGGGTAGATAAAGTAGAAGATAATAAAGTTTACATCGAAGCTATTCCATCTATATTCGAATGCTACTATCACGTATTTGCAGAGCGTAAAGACATCGATAAGCTCACGGTAGAGTACTAATGAGTACCGTATACGGTCCGAAAATACCGGATTTAGTTTATGCCTTCGATCCTCAGACAGGTAAACAAGTCGGTACAAAATCAAATGTTACGATTGGAAATTCTGTAGGCACTACTCAAAAATATTATGAATTTAATGGTACCTCGTCTATCATTCGTTTTCCATCTGTAACATTAACAGAATGGACTGTAGCATATTGGTTTTACGATACATCAACAGGTACTAACTACAATATGACATTCGGTCAAAACGGTGGTACCAATAATCGTTTCTATCACCGTGATGATACAACTTCATATAGATTACGAGTACATAATAATGCTAACGTAAGTGTTGGTGATTTAATAATGGCAAATCGACGAGGAGCTTGGACTTTTCTTGCTTACAGTATGAAGCCCGGCACAAGAAAAACATGGTTGCAAGGATCTCCAGTTGCTAACGTTGCTGAGACTGATAGCTCAGAATTCATATTCGATAGTATTGGCAATCCATATACAGGATCTAGTTTTTATTGGTTAGGATATATTGGACCAGCATATCTGTATTCACGGCAATTAGAAGATTCAGAAGTATCTGATCTATATAATTTAAATGCATCGAGGTTTGGACAATAATGGCGATACCAACAAAATGGCTACGCTGCTTATTAGATGCTCGTAATACGAACAGTTACCCGGGCACTGGCACTACGTGGACAGATCTATCTGGAAATGGTAATAACTTTACTCTGTCTAATACAACATATAATGCAGGTGGTTGGCTTAGCTTTAATGGCACGACAAGCGGCGCAATAGGTAGCCCGACTACGCCAAATAATTTTACAGTCGATAATCATTCTACGACTGTGAGTATGTTAGTACGACCAACATCTAATCAAGGAAACACAAACAAAGCTTTAATCACGGATAACTTTGGACCAGAATTTGGTATCTGGTATAATGGTGCGACCTATACTGCTTATTGTTATTCATCAGCATCATATACTAAAACTTTTAACGAGTGGGCTAACGTAACAATGGTAATACCATATGTTGCCAGACAGCCTGCAGATTTGGCCGTAACAGGTGGATCTCATACGAGTGGTACAACGACATTATTACTCAATAACGCATCAGGTACATTTACATATGATGCATCTGGTCCGCTCAACGATAGAGTTACAGTCACAGGAAGTAATCCATCAGGCTACAATGGAACTTATGCATTGACTGCTGCGAATACAACATCTATTTCATATGCACAAGGCAGTAATCCGGGTACATGGGTATCTGGTTCACGGGCTAAAACAAAAGTCGGTAATACGAAAACAGAAATATATGTAGATGGAGAGTTTATCACATCGGGCACTGGTACTGTGGGTAATGGTGCTAATGACTGGCCTCTTACGATTGGTTACGATAATCAGAGTGGTACACCTACTGCATACTTTACTGGCGATATTGCATGGGTCGGTATCTGGCAAACTGCACTTAATCAAGTGGATATCAAAAATATTCACCTCGCACTGAAGGGTAGAATGTAATGGCTGGCAATGCTGTAGCTACAAAAAATTGTATTCTATTCATGGATATGTGGAATGATAAGTCATTTCGTGGTGCACCTGCGACAAATATACAAGAACAATTAAACGCAGATAGAAATCCTACACAATCTGATGCATGGACAGATTATTCGAGTTCAGTATCAAGTCCCGGCAGATGGTCAGTAAATCATCAAGATGCAATTAAAGTTTATAATCGAGTCGGCTCAAACATTTCATCTAAGAATAATACCGGCGTTCAGAACTGGAAGCAGACGTATCATGGTCATTGGATATATGATGAAGAGTTAGGATATCCCGTACAGATCATGAGAGACATTGGAGATGGTTCATGGTTGTACGCCGGCGGTGGTTTAAACAGTGCCGTGAATACACCGACAAAATGTGGATTAGGACTCGGTGATCAATACGTGATATCATGGGATCAATGGACGACTAGTATAAGTAAGTCTGCGAACTGTGGTTTATATGGACAGAATACTACAGGAACACAGAACGCGTTTCACGATGGCCTATCAAATCAGGCAGGTGATACGGCTTACAATACAAAAGCATATACATGGGAACGATGCTGGGGTATCTTTACGATCAGTGCTAATCGTGGATTAGATGCGACTTGGTCGATGTATAATTATGGCATGTATCTAGGTCGTGGTATTTTAAAGGTCGCTAACTTTCAAATCGAAGTTGGCAATCATCCATCGAAATATGTGATACCAACTGGTGCTAAAACATATAATGCAACAAGAACAACATCAGAATCAGTAGTCGATATTACACGTAAAAACGATCTGACTGTCAGCAATCTATCATTCGAGATTGATAATCGACGAGAAGCATTTGCATTTGATAACACATTAAATAGCAAAATAAACGGTGTCCAATCATCAGATGCTCAGATCACAGCCGGTGGAGCAATGAGTTTTGACGGATGGGTACAAGTGAATTCATCACAAAATAACTCATTCCCTTATATTCTTCAGTATGGTGCATCATGTATTATCCATGTTAGTCAAACACCGGGCACTAATCCATATTTAGCATTTAATGCATATACAGCAGCTGGATTAAAGCAACTTACTTTCTCATCATTTTTTAGTGGTGAGCAGGATACTAATTGGGTACATTTTGCATGCACGTGGGATGGCACGAGTGGTCAAAAAATATATAAGAACGGTGTACAAGTAGCATCGACGACTCAAACTGCAACGACTACAACCGCAACAGGTTCAGGTGGTCTTGCGATTGGTGGTAATAATGTCGACAACAATCGAAATTTCAACGGCAAGATTGGAGCAATGAGAGCTTACAATCGAGTATTAACTGCAAAAGAAGTTTATCAAAATTACCAAGCATCTCGTGGACAATACGGAGTATAAATAAAAGCATGGCTGATTCAGATAAAGACATTTTAATTACTCCACAAACTGGCACTTCTTCGGATCCATCGATACAGTTTAAGAGTGGTGCTACATCCGGTGACCCTATTACGTTGTCAGTAACAGACGATGGGACCACTTCTACTCTTGATTTTAGTGGCTCAGCTGGCCAGCTATTTTCAATAAGTAACGATTTATCTGGCACAGTTTTTAGTGCAGCAGATGGTTCAGGTATACCAGTTATTGAAGCAGATGCCGATGGCACAGTTAGATTAGCACCGTTTGGTGGCGTTATTGAAACCGGCGGACCAACTCGAGAAAATCTAAACACAACATCTGGCACATCAGTATCGATAGACTTAGATCAAGGTTCTATGTTTTGGCATACAGCAGGAGCAGGTACAACAACTGTTACATTTAGCAATGGACCAGCTTCTGATCAAACACAGACTATCATGTTTGTACATCAACAAGATGGTACGGGTAACAGAGCTATCTCATGGCCGGGCGGCGTTTCTTGGGCTGAGAATGTAGAACCACCAGAATCTACAGGCCCTAATGATATTGACGTCTACACAATTCAAGTCATAAATAAAGGCGGTACTACATATTATATGATAACATTGGCGGTTAGAAACGCTAGCTAATATAAATAAATGGTGAATAAATGACTAAGGTGAATGATCATCAAGTAGGCACGGGCTTATCTGGTGTTTTAGAAATTAAGAAGCCTGACGGCTCAGTCGAAAAATTAGTTTTAAACGGTAAGAGAATATCAACAGGAGATAAATCTCATGGCAACATTAAACCATCCAACAGCGGTTCGGAACGCGATCGCTGATACAGTAGTAGATCGTATCGACGCCGGTGCCGGTGCTGGTAAATTGAAGTTTTACACATCAGATGGTGGATCTCTTCTGGCGACATTGACATTTAGCGATCCTGCATTTGGAAACGCTGGTGCTTCAGTTGCTGGCCGAGCAGACGCAGCTGCTATCACTTCTGACACAAACACATCAGCCGGTACTGTTACTTTCTTCGAAGTAACTGATTCGAACGATGTTATTGTATTCGAAGGTGACGTAACATCCGATGACGTAGGTACTGGTTCTATCCAGCTTTCATCTACAACCCTCGGTACTGGCGATACTTTGTCAGTAAGCTCACTACAGTACACCGCTCCAGTATAAACTAGTGACTTTCCTGGGTAACTACTCTTTCAGTTACCCGAATGGTAAACTGAAAACTCGAATGGGCCTTCGTGGCCCATTTGTTGTGCGTAGAGGTTATCAATGGCATTAGTACGCACAATCTACCATGTTGACGATTATGTAGCGGTTGGCTATGTAAGAAAAACCGAAGAGCTGGAAGGTGTAGCTGGTATTGGCGCATCTTCATTATCAGGCGTCGGTGAACGTAAAGCTCCAGCTACTGGCTCACTCGTATCAGCAAATTCTAGTCTATCAAATGCTGATGGTGAACGTGAAGTTAAAGTATTATCAGGTGTACCACAGGTCACCGTTTCTCTATCTGGTTCTGGTAAAACAAATAGAATTGCTGTAGGTTCTATTGTATCTGCAAACAGTTCAATCTCTAGTGTTGGCGAAAGAACTATCAGTGGTTCTGGTTCCGTCACAAAATCTAACAACTTTATTGCGAGCACCGGTGAAAGAACTGTAGTCGGTTCTGGTTCGATGCCACAGGAGACGAATCAAGTTGTTGGTGTCGGTGAACGCAGAGTTACTAAAGTTGGCGCTGGAAATCTAGTATCTGCAAACTCATCAATATCGAGTTCAGTAAAAAGATCAATTACAGGTACTGGATCTCTGCCACAGGAGACCAATCAGCTTGTTGGTGTTGGTGAAAGAGGTGCGTCAGGTGCAGGTTCATTACCACAGAAAACCAACACCTTGGCTGGTATCGGCGAACGAGCTTCGGTTGCTGTCGGTCAGCTACCACAAAAAACCAATACGGTATCAGGCACTGGTCAACACGGTCTAGTAGGAAATGGATCAATTGTATCAGCCAATAACAGCATTGCTGGTGCCGGCGAAAGAATAATAACCTCATCTAGTAATATTCAACAAGGCGATCACAGCCTATCAGGTTTAGGTGAGAAAAGCGCTTCCGGAAGTGGCAATCTACCACAAAAGACTAACACACTGGCTGGTGTTGGTGAGCGTGTTATTACGGCCAGCGGCTCATTATCATTAGCAAATAGCAGCGCTACAAGTTCTGGTATAATAGAAAGAGTTGGTACCGGTACACTTATTACAACGGCTGCACTTTCTTCCATAGCTGAAAGAACTATATCTGGTCCCGGCCATTTACCAACTCCTGAAGTAACACTTGCAGGTATTGCTGAACGTACGATTACTGGCACGAGTTCTTTACCTCAAAAGACTAATACACTCTCAGGTATTGCAGAACGAGAAATCTCTGGTTCGGTTTCTCTTACCACATCTGCTTCACTTTCTGGTTCCGGTGAGAGATTAATTACTGGCACAGGCGAGCTGCCGGTTGAAACAAATACTCTATCAGGTATTGGCTTACGAACTGTTATATCATCAGGTTCGGTGCTATCTGCAAATTCAGCTATTAGTTCTGTTAGCGAAAGAAGCATCACTGGTTCAGGTTCGCTGCCGCAAGAAACAAATGAATTAGCCGGTGTCGGTGAAAGAATAATCACAGGTACCTCATCCGTTGTAGCTGATAATTCGTCTATAACTGGCACATCGACACGCTTGATTGACAGCGATTCAACACTTATTACCACTGCATCTACATCTGGTGTAGGTGAACGAGAAATTGTATCATCTTCGGGCAATTTAGAATCTGATGTTTCAAGTGTCTTCGGACTGGCATTTGCAGGACCAGCTTCAACATTCTCTACACTTCAAGCAGCAAATAGCTCGATATCGAGCGTCGGTGAAAGAATCGTAACAGGTTCTGCGACGTTAAATACATTCGTCTCGATATTCAGCGAAGGTGAGAGATCTGTAACTGTAGTCGGATCACTAGATTCAGCTAATTCAAGCATATCGAGTGTAGGTGAAAGATCTATAACTGTCGCTGGTAATCTTACTGCTACAGATGATTCTGCAGTCGGTACTGGTTTACGAACGATAGTCTCTACACCAACATTGACAACCGAAGCTAGTGTTTCTTCGACCGGTACGCGTACCATAGTTGGTTCTGCTACACTCACAACAACAGGATCAGTACAATCACCAGTACCGGCTGAGCGCGAAGTCAAGCTTATTTCCGGTGTGCCACAAGTTGAAGTATCGATAAGCGGTGAAGGTTTACGAACAGTTGTTACTGGCACAAATAATGTTGAATCTGAAACGTCTTCACTCTTAGGTAATGGACAAGCAGGAAAGACTGCATCTGGCAATGTTGTTTCTGCTAACTCATCAATCTCCGGTGATGGTATCAGAGAGATTGTCAGTGATCCTATTTCACTGACAACTACAGGCTCTATATCAAGTAATGGTGTTCGAACTGTACCGGGTAGTGGATCACTGATCACAACCACATCAATCGATGGTATTGCTGAAAGAATAATTACGACAGGTACAAATACATTAGTATCTGCCAACTCATCAATTGCCGGTATCGCTGAAAGAGTCATTGAAGGTAGTGGCGCATTACCACAAAATAATAGCAGCCTGACTTCAACTGACGGCGAGAGAGAAATTACCGTCGTATCTGGCATATCACCAACAAGCGCTCAAGTTGATGGTGAAGGTATAAGACAAACTGTTGGTACTGGTAGCGTTGTTGCAGCTGCCAACCTAGACGGCGTGGTCGAACGTATTATTACATCGACTGGTAACTTACCACAAAATAATTCATCGCTTCTTGGTGATGGTGCACGCGGACCGCTAGGTACTGGTTCTATAGTATCAGGTAATTCATCCGTACAATCTCCTGTACCAGCTGAGCGTGAGGTCAAGGTTGTATCAGGTATATCACCAACCGCAGCAAATGTAGATGGTGCTGGTTTAAGAACTATTATAAGTGATACAAATACACTTGAAACCACATCGACATTAGATGGTGCTGTTGAACGCATAATCACCGGATTTGACTCGCTTCCACAACCTACTGCATCGCTAGCTGGTATCGGTGATAGAGATATTACTGGTACAGGCGTGCTGCCTCAAAATAATAGTAGTGTGTCTTCAACTGATGGTGAACGTGAAGTTACACTTGTATCAGGTATCTCGCCAACATCAGCTGAGTTTGCAGGTCAAGGTCTCAGAACTATTACTGGATCGGGTCAATTTACAGCAGTCGGAAACGAATTAACTGGCGATGCTATTCGCCAAATTGTCAGCGAATTTACAACATTACCACAAAATAATAGTAGCATATCTGGAGTCGGTGAAGCTGAAAAGACAGCGGAGTCTGCAGATCTTATTGCAGGTATATCTCAAGCTTCAGGTTCTGGTATACGCGAAGTTAAGTTCATATCGCTATCACAACCTGTAGCTACATTAGATGGTCAAGGCTTAAGATCAATATCTGGTTCAGGTTCAGTAATTGGTGAATCGTCGATTGATAATGATGCTGATCGAATTATTGTATCTGTAAGTGCAGATCTCGTACTTGATGCATCAGAAGTTTCTGGTTCGGGCGCGAAAGGACCGACAGCGATAGTATTTAATGTACAAGCTGCTCCATCTTCAGTCGTATCGCCAGCCGTTGGTGAGCGTGAAGTCAAATTAGTATCAGGTATATCTCCAACGTTTGCGTCAGTAAGTGGTGAAGGTGCTAAAAACTTCAACATATCAGCAACGTTTACTACCACGGCATCAGTATCTGGTTCAGGATTTAGATTTATTGCAGGTCCGGGCCATCTACCTGAACTCGAATCTACATTAAATGCTTCTGGCTTGCGTACTGTTATTGTTGATCCAATCGATATTACAATATCAAATTCATCTGTTGCTGGTACTGCACTTAGAGAAATCAGATCGACGTCAACAGAATTACCTCGAAACGATTCGGTTGTACAATCACCTGCTCCTGTTGAACGCGAAGTCAAGTTAATCTCTGGTGTACCACAAATTGAGACATCGGTATCTGGTACCGCGAACAGAGGATTAACTGCAACCACTAACTTACCACAGAAAACAAACACATTATCAGGTTCTGGTGTAAGAACGATCGAGGTTACCACTAATCTTCAAGCTTCGAGCAGTCTTGCAGGTTCAGGTAGCAAAACGGTCAAGGTTATATCTGGTGCGCTTGTCTCTGGTAATAGTGCAATCTATCCAAATGGTATTGTCGAGAGAAAAGGTACAGGTTCGCTTGTATCCGGTATCAGTATCTTTAGATCTAAAGTCGCCCGTGATATCGTAGGTGAAGGCTTCTTAGTATCGAGCAATTCGACTTTACTTTCAGACGCAGATACTGGCACCAATGAATCTGTAGTATCAGGACCATCTACTGTTGTTGGTGTTGGTTCTATATTAAAAGTAAATCAAGTCATTACAATCAAGAACGTCGATCAAGTCGAAACAATAAGTATTGTAATAGAAGATGGACCGGGCATCATAATTAAAGATGCCGAAGCAATAAAAACCGTTAATTCGACAATGGAATCAGAATTAATCATATCGTCGAAAGTAGCATAGCATAAATAAAATAATAAAACGTTACGAGGATATCCCATGGCTGTACCAACATCTCGAGAAGAATTTAAGGAGTATTGTCTTCGTTCTCTCGGTAAGCCAGTAATCGAAATAAATGTTGATGATCTGCAAGCTGAAGATAGAATAGATCAAGCTTTACGTTTTTATTATGATTACCATTTTGATGGAACAGATAAAACATATTACAAAATTGAGATGAACGACACCATTCGCGAGCAAAAGTATTTTGACTTGCCTGATAACATCATTGGTGTTGTTCGAGCTTTTCCTATCGGTGATCCTAACACATCATCTGGCGACATCTTTAACATTCGATACCAGATCGCACTGAATGATCTGTATACGCTAACGAATGTGGCTTTAGTAGATTACTATATGACAATGGAACATCTTGCCCTTGTCTCTGAGTTGTTAGTAGGGCGTCCACAGATTAGATTCAATCGTCACAGGAATCGTGTACACTTCGATGAAACTACCGGCGATCTTCCACCTAATGGAAATTTCATTGTTCTCGAAGCATATGAAGTCGTGAATCCGGATGCATTTACAGATGTGTGGGCAGATAGATGGCTACAATATTACACTTCGCAATTGATTAAAAGACAATGGGGAACAAACCTTACTAAGTTTGAAGGTCTGCAACTTCCCGGCGGAGTAACATTTAATGGTAGACAGATATATGACGAAGCTCAAGCTGAGATTAGTAAATTAGAAGAAGAGATGGTTACTAATTACAGCTTACCGGTTATGGATATGATCGGATAGTTGTTGGCCACAATGGCATTATAAGACATAACACAGGATTTGTACACAGTGGCAACGAATATATATTTCAATAATTTTACAAACACGGCTGAACAGAATCTTATAGAAGATCTGGTCATCGAGTCAATACGCATATACGGTCATGATATATGGTATTGTCCACGTACTGTTGTGTCAAAAGATGATATACTTCATGAAGATACGCTGTCTCAATATAATGATTCGTATCAGGTAGAAATGTATATAAAGAATGTAGAAGGTTTTGAAGGAGAAGGAGATTTCCTTTCTAAATTCAATATTCAGATTCGAGACGAGATCACATTCACCATAGCAAGAAAAGTATATCAAGAAACGATTGGAGATGTAGAAAATAGTGAACGTCCTCTTGAAGGCGACCTCATATTCATGCCTCTTACTAACAAAGTCTATGTGATCAAGTTTGTAGAGCATGAGCCTGTCTTTTATCAGATGGGATCATTGCAGATGTATGATCTAAGATGTGAATTGTTCGAATATAGCAGCGAAGATCTAAACACCGGTGTACCGCAGATCGATAATCTCGAAGTCGAATATACATTGGCTGCGACTGAAGCCGATGGCTTGATGCGAGATGCAAATAATAATGTCATTATAAATGAGGCAACTGGCAGACCAGAAGGTGTAGATAGCGATTGGAATCCGGATGATCCATTCTCAACAAACTCAGAATTTCAGTTGGATGCAGATTCATTTGTGGACTTTACTGAAAGAGATCCATTCAGTGAACAAGGTAGATATTAATGTTCGGACGTACTTTTTATCACGACACACTTCGTAGATATGTCATTTTATTTGGCACACTCTTCAATGATGTGTGGATCAATCGTGAAGATGAAGATGGAAATGTCAAACAGTCTATAAAGGTACCATTAGCTTATGGTCCTCGCGAAAAGTTTTTAGCAAGAATCGAGGGCATAGAAAGTCAACGCGATCCATTACAGCAACCATTTTCTGTTGTATTACCTCGAATGGGATTTGAGATAACAGGATTTAATTATGCACCAGAAAGAAAATTACCAACTCGTAAACATTTTGTTAAGACAGCAAACGCTACTGATTCAGACAAAAATGATTACATGTACAATCCTGTACCGTATGATATCTCATTCAGTCTTTCTATCTTTGTTAAAAATACAACAGATGGTACAAGAATCATCGAGCAAATATTACCATACTTTACGCCAGAGTGGACATCTACAGTTCAATTGATTGACGATCCGGATGTCACGCTCGATGTGCCTGTTGTTTTAACTGGATCATCACAAGATGACGTATATGAAGGATCATTCGAAGAGCGCCGTGCCCTTATATGGACACTTGATTTTACAATGAAAGGATTTTTCTTTGGTCCTGTATATAAGAAAGAAATCATCAAGCTGGCCAATACTCAAGTGTTTGATGCATCACTATATGAAGATGCAATCGATGCCGTAGAATTGCCACCAGAATCAGCTGTTGAACGATACATAAATACTGTAGGACTCGATAGCGAAGGCAATCCAGTTACTGAAAATCCAGTACAGGCAACTGCTATCGCAACAGTAAATGAAGGCACGGTTTCTGACATAACCATTATTAATTCTGGCGCTGGCTATTCGACCGCAACTGTTACAATTACCGAAGGCGGCGCTCCATTAATAAATGCTACGGCAACGGTAAATGTGGCAGAAAATGGCACCATTGCTAGCATCGAGATGGTTGAGGTAGGCACTAACTATACCCAAACGCCTGTCGTTACAATTTCGGCGCCAGATATTGTAAGTGTAGCTGCTAATACAATATCAGTAGATGACAATTACGGTATAATATCGTTTACGCAGCGACAAGAATATGAGTAAAGATGACATGAAGCATGATATATTGAATGACGTTTTAAATATGAATGGTACTGAAATCGTCCAAAAAGAAGACGCGCCATTACCTACAACTTATAGACCAAGTTTAGAATCAGATAAAGAATTCGAAAACGATACCAAGTATATCAGGCAGAATTTTTATGATCTTATAGAAAAAGGTCATAGCGCCATTGACGAATTATTGGCCGTCGCAGATCAATCACAACACCCTCGAGCATATGAAGTATTAGCAAATATGCTGAAGACAATGGGTGACATCAATAAAGATTTGCTTGAAATGCATGCTAAGAAGCAGAAGATTACAGGCGAAACTCCTACTGAAAACACCGTAAACAACAACTTATATGTTGGAAGTACAAGCGATCTACTAAAATTGTTGAATAAAGACGACGATGAGTGATATTACAGATATCAAGGATTACCGAGCATATCTCGGTAATGCTAATCTAAAAAGAAAAGGCGTTGACATTGAATGGACCGAAGAAATGGTTCAAGAATTTGTCAAGTGTTCAAAAGATCCTATCTACTTCTCTCAACAATATATTCAGATTGTACACGTTGATCATGGTCTTATTCCTATCAAGTTGTACAAATATCAAAAAGATATTATCAGGAAAACAACTAAAAATAGGAGAACATGTGTTGTCACCTCACGTCAGGCGGGTAAGACTACTACTGCTGTATGCCTTATCCTCCACTATATACTCTTTAATGACCACAAGCTTGTTGCTCTTCTTGCTAATAAAGGAGACTCAGCAAGAGAAATTCTTGACAGAATCAAAACAGCATATGAAGCCTTACCAAAATGGCTACAGCAAGGTGTCATCGAATGGAACAAAGGTTCAGTAGAATTTGAAAATGGATCGAAGATTATAGCGGCAGCCACATCATCATCGGCTATTCGTGGTAAGTCTGTATCCTTTCTATACATCGATGAGACCGCGTTCGTTGAAGGATGGGATGAATTCTTCGCAGCGGTATATCCAACGATATCATCTGGTAAAACAACAAAAATTCTTCTCACATCAACACCTAACGGTCTAAATCATTTTTACAAAACATGTGAAGGCGCAAAGTCTGGTAAAAATGGATATCAGTTTGTTCAGGTTATGTGGAATGATGTGCCCGGCAGAGATGAAAAATGGAGACAAGAAACACTAGCATCGATGGATTTCGACTCAGAAAAGTTTGCACAGGAGATGGAGTGTGAATTCTTAGGGAGTAGTGGTACATTAATCGCTGGTTGGAAACTCAAAGAATTGGTATATCATGATCCACTAAGAACGATTGGCGGAGTCACGATATACGAAGAACCTGAAGCAGAAAAAAAGTACGTCATAACCGTCGATGTTAGTCGCGGCAAAGGACTTGACTATTCAGCATTTCAAGTAATCGATACCACTAAAATGCCGTATAGACAAGTTTGTACGTACAGAAATAATATGATAACACCGGTTGATTATACTGCAGCTGTTCATAGAGCAGCTATGTTTTATAATCAAGCTTCAGTTATGGTAGAAATTAATGATATTGGTGATCAAGTAGCAGGTATATTATTTGAAGAATATGAATATGAGAACATGCTATTAACGGAAAATAACGGCCGAGAAGGTAAAAGATTAATATCTGGTGTTGCTGGTTTTAATGGAAGGGCAGATAAAGGTATAAGGACGACTAAACCTGTGAAGGCTTTAGGCTGTTCAATGCTAAAACTGTTAATCGAACAAAATCAGCTTATAGTAAATGACTTCGAAACGATTAAAGAGCTATCTACCTTTAGTGCGAAAGGCACATCATATGAGGCCGAACCCGGCAATCATGATGATTTAACAATGTGTTTAGTACTCTTTGGATGGCTCACAAATCAAAGATACTTCAAAGAATTGACTGATATAAATACGGTCATAAATCTGAAGGAAATGAACGAAGAGAAAGTTTTTAGTGAATTGACGCCCTTCGGTTTGATAGATTCCGGGCATGAAAACTACGAAGATAAGGTGCCTGTGACTGTGAAAGGCGACGACGACTGGGGTTGGCTGCGCTAATTAGAAATGTTGTTTGTTATAAATAAATGTACGATCTAGATTATATTTAAAATTTTTACAGGGAGAAACAAATATGCCTTTTCAATTAAGCCCAGGCGTTAATACTACAGAAATCGATTTGACGACTGTAATCCCTGCCGTGGCTACAACTGATGGCGCCATTGCGGGCGTATTTCAGTGGGGTCCGGTAGATAAGCCCGTACTAGTTACAGGCGAAGACGACATGGTAGCGCAGTTTGGCAAGCCAAATGCTGGTAATTTTGAAACATTCATGACAGCCGCTAGCTTTTTGTCTTACAGTAACAGCTTGTATATTTCACGAGCTCATCACTCATTCGGTTCTGATATTCGTCTTTCAGTATTTACTGTCGACGGTGCTGACTACTTTGTAGTTGCAGATAGCGATTCAACAGGTGTTTCGACTGGCGATGTAGTTGCTGCTCGTGGCTCTGACGTTGCTGAAGCTGTTGTCACTGTTGATGCTTCAGATCAAGTCGAAGCTATTACTCAAACCAATATCGACACAGTTGGTAATAAGATTGATCAAACTTTGACTGTTCTTCGCGAAGGCGAGAAAGTCACTGCTACATCAGATAACGCATTACCTACTGTACTTGGTGGCGGAACTGGCCCATCAGCTGAACTTTACGTCATTAACGTAAACGCTGGTGACTTCCAGTTAACTACTTCACAAGGTTCTACAGGTGATATTGTTGTATTCGGTGATACTGGTAGCGGCACAATGACGCTAACACGCTCCGGTTCAACACGAATCACTATGACCGGCGAGACTTTCTCCGGTGGAACTGGTTCAACAATTCTCGAATTCCACGATGCCGACTATTCATTCAACGCTGTTGCTAACTCAAGCGTTCGAGCTGCTTCACTTGCATCTAACATCGTTAAGAACGAAGACACCTACGACGGTGCTCTTGCTTCATTCGATGATAGTGTAGAGTGGATTGCTAAGTATCCCGGTTCTCTTGGAAACAGCTTACAGATTTCAGTTTGCGATTCAGCGAATGCTTTCTCATCCACCGTAACTGTCGCTCAAGGTGCTGCAACTGTACTGGCGATTGAAATTGGTGCATCAAATGGTACTATTACTACTGACGGCGCTGATTCACTTATCACTGATGTAACTGCTCAATTGGCAGTAGGCGATAAGATTCTGGTTGGTAATACTACAATCGGCGAACAGTACCTCGAAATCTCAGGTATCGATACTACTTCAAACACTTCATCAGGTGTACTTACATTTACTACGCCATTGACTACTACTGAAGACGTTTCAATTGCATCAACTGCAGGTGCAAATGCTACATTCACACGACTATGGCAACATTGGGATCTTGTAGATGGAGCGCCCGGCACTTCAGAGTATGTTGCAGAGAAAGGCGGAACTGGTAAAGATCAGGTTCACGTAGTTGTTCTCGATGAAGATGGATTGATTTCAGGTGTCCCCGGCACTGTACTTGAAGTATTCAACTCACTATCTCGTGCAACAGACGCAAAAGACGAGCAAGGTTCATCTCTTTACTATAAAGATGCGATCAACAGCCGATCTCAGTATGTCTGGTGGGCGAATGATCGTACTGGCGCAGCTTCTGCTCCTGCGATTAGCGTTGCATCTTCAACCAACAATGATCCTTCAACATTGTCATTCGCTAGTGGCCGAGATAACGGTACTGAAACTTCAGCTCCTCTCGGTGATATCCTTCGCGCATACGACGTATTTAAGTCAGCCGAAGATGTTGATATCTCACTAGTCATGGCAGGTAAGGCTCGTGGCGGTGCACACGGTCAAACACTACCCAACTACATTGTAGATAACATTGCTGAATCTCGTAAAGATTGCGTTGTATTCATCTCGCCAGAGCGTGGAGATGTGGTTGACAACGTTAGCGATATCGCTGCAGACGTAGTTGAATTTAGAAACGCTTGCCGATCAACTTCATACGGTGTTCTAGATGGCGGATACAAGTACATGTACGACAAGTACAACGACGTATATCGCTGGGTACCATTAAATGGTGACATTGCAGGTCTCGCAGCTTACACAGATGGCGAGCGTGATGCATGGTGGTCACCTGCTGGCTTCAACCGCGGACAAATCCGCAATGTTGTACGCCTCGCTTGGAACCCCAAGAAAGCCCAACGTGATCTTCTATACAAGAACGGTGTGAATCCAGTAGTTAACTTCCCAGGTCAAGGTGTGGTGCTCTTCGGTGACAAGACTATGCTTGCTCGCCCATCAGCATTCGATCGAATCAATGTACGTCGATTGTTCATTGTCCTCGAGAAGGCGATTGCGACAGCATCACAATCAACCTTGTTCGAATTTAACGATGAGTTTACAAGAGCGAGCTTTGTAAATCTTGTAACGCCATTCCTTCGCAGTGTGCAAGGACGGCGAGGTATTACCGACTTCGTAGTCGTATGTGATGGAACAAACAATACGGGCGACGTAATTGACCGTAACGAGTTTGTTGGTGACATCTATGTCAAGCCTTCGCGAAGCATCAACTTCATTCAGTTGAATTTTGTTGCGGTTAGAAGCGGCGTAGAATTCTCCGAAGTTATTGGAAACGCATAAATAGAATAAACAATAGGAGAATAAACTAATGGCTTTTAATTTACAAGAGTTCAAACAAAATGCGATCTCAGCTGGCGGGTTCCGACCCGCCCTCTTTGAGGTAAGAGCGCCTGCAGTATTGGGTGGCTCACCATTTAGTTTTCTTTGTATGTCGACACAGGTACCAGCTTTTACCCACGGTGTCATTGAAGTGCCATATTTCGGACGTAAGATCAAGATCGCTGGTGATCGAACTTACACCGAATGGACAACTACACTTATGATCGAAGAAGACTTTGGTGTACGCGACAGCCTAGAAGCTTGGGCAGATCAAATCAATGATCCAGTTTCAGGTCAACGTACATTTGGTGCACCAGAAGATTACAAGAATGAAATGGAAGTTATCTTGTATGGAAAAACTGGTGAAGCTAAGCGCACTTATAACCTTGAAGGATGCTGGCCAACAGACGTAGGCACTATCGAGTTGGATTGGAATACAACTGACACGATTGGCACTTACACTGTAACTTGGGCGTTTGATAACATGCCTAAGGGCAGCTAATTTAGCTTTAAGTCAAATTAACAAAAAGTAGTACCTGAGGGGATTATAAATAAACTTATAATCCCCTTTTTTTTATCGGAGCATTGAATGGAACTTTTTGGATTTGAAATTAATCGTAAGAAGGAGCAAAAGCAGCAAGAAAAACTGCAATCATTTGTTCCTCCATCTAATGAAGATGGTGCGCTTACGGTTGCTGCCGGTGGTGTTTATGGTACGTATGTCGACTTAGATGGATCGGTAAGAACAGAAGCAGAACTCGTTAATAAGTATCGAGCGATCTCTTTTGATCCTATCATTGATCTAGCAATACAAGAAATATGCAATGAGGCCATCGTAGAAGACAGCGACGAAGAGACCGTGTCTATTGTATTAGACGACGTAAAAACACAAGATTCTATTAAGAAAACGATTATAGCCGAATTCGAAGAGATACTTAATCTCCTCGAGTTTAATCGTTTGAGCTATGACATATTTAAACGATGGTATGTCGATGGTAGATTATACTATCATGTAATCGTTGACGAGAAAAAACCAGCACGTGGCATATTAGAACTACGTTATATCGATCCACGAAATATTAAGAAGATTCGTGAAGTTAAAAAAGAAAAAGATAGTAAGACTGGTGTCACCATTGAAAAAATCGTCAATGAATATTACATGTACAGCCCATCCGGATTTCTTAAAAGAACGGGCTCGTTAACCGGTTCTACGATGAGCTCATATGGATCTAGTAATCCATCCGCTGCCGAAGGTGTCAAGATATCTCCTGACTCTATTTGTTTCAACACAAGTGGATGTCAGAGTATGGATAATAAGCTCATATTATCTTGGCTACAAAAAGCAATACGCCCGCTGAATCAGCTTCGATCTATGGAAGATTCGATGGTTATCTATCGTATCTCACGAGCACCTGAGCGTCGTATTTTCTATGTTGATGTAGGTGGATTGCCAAAAGCTAAAGCTGAACAATATTTGTCAGACATTATGACAAAGTTTAAGAATAAGACTGTCTATGATTCTGCAACAGGCGAAATCAAAGATGATAGAAAGTTCATGACCATGCTCGAAGATTTTTGGTTACCTCGTCGAGAAGGTGGTCGTGGTACAGAAATCACTACGCTGCCTGGCGGTCAGAATCTCGGTGATATTGAAGATGTTCAATATTTCCAAAGCAATTTGTATCGGTCGTTGAATGTACCGATTACTCGTTTGCAACCAGAAAACACTTATAGTTTAGGCCGTGCAACAGAAATTACGAGAGACGAAGTAAAGTTTGGTAAGTTTATTACTCGACTACGCCAAAAATTCTCTGAATTATTCCTTAAGTTGCTTGAGCGCCAGCTAATTCTAAAAGGTGTATGTACAGTAGAAGATTGGGATGAATGGAAATCTAAAATTAATTTCGACTTTGCTGTAGATAACTACTTCGAAGAATTAAAGATGCTAGAAATGAATCGCGATAGAGTTGGTCTATTGCGTGAAATGGAAGAGTGGGTTGGTAAATACTATTCGCATGAGTATATCAGACGCTATGTTTTGCAACAGTCTGAAGCTGAAATGAAAGATTTAGATAAGCAAATAACTGATGAAGCAAACGATCCTCGCTATAATGAAGTCGAAGAGGAACCACCTGAAGAAGAAGCACCACCACCTGTACCACAACAATCATTTAAGTTGGTACCTGACGACTCTGCAGAAAAGGAAGGAGAGGATAAAGCTGATAAGAAAGAAGAGTATGATGCTCTTCAAATGAATTTGCTTGAATCTATGACAAGATATTTAGACGATGAATAAAATTGATCCTATTGTAACATCTTTTGCGATTGCTGCAGCCAAGAAAGAAGCTCAAAAAGTAAAAGATGCTATTAAAGAAGAAGTACAAATAATAGAAGGACCTCGAGGCGAAGTCGGTCAACAAGGTCCTATCGGTGAACAAGGTCCGAGAGGCTATATAGGTCCTATTGGAGACACAGGCGCGCAAGGACCACAAGGAGAAAAAGGACCACAAGGTGAAAAAGGACCACAAGGTGAAACTGGAGAAACAGGTTTACAAGGTGAAGCTGGCCCTCAAGGCGTTCAAGGAGAACGTGGTGAGAAAGGCGAAAAAGGCGATCAAGGTTTATCTGGACCTGCTGGTGCTGCAGGCAGGATGGGTCCCCAAGGACCTGCCGGCGAACAAGGTAAAGAAGGACCTCAAGGACTTCGAGGAGCTGATGGGCCACGTGGCGAGAAAGGGGACAAAGGAGATACAGGACCCGCAGGACCACAAGGAGAGAAAGGCGAGAAGGGCGATACTGGAGCGCAAGGTCCGCAAGGCGAGACTGGCAAAGATGGCCGAGACGCAGACTCGCAAGAAATAAAGGAGCAAATCAATACTTTATTTGAAGATGCCAAGACTTATCTCGACTCGCAACAGAAAAATTTACAAGAGCAGTTAGATGCAACGCAATTACAAGATCTCACAGAGTTTAAATCTAAGCTAACAAAAGAAGTATCAGAAACGATTGAGAAACATAAGAAGTTTATTGATTCTCAAATATCAAACAAATGGGCATCATCAGCAGGTGGTGGTTCAGTAAATATCCTACAGATGGATGACGTCAAATTTCAGAAACGTCATGAAGTCGAAGGTGATGCTATTCTTATCTTCGATTCTGTTTCAAAGAAGTTTCAATCAGAATCATTCAACGATATCATAGAAAGGTTACAGGTAGGCATGGAAAAACAATACGATAGACTCGTTGATACAGATGGCGATTATGTTTATATTGGTGAAGCAAACCCAGGCACGGCACGTGATGCAGCTGGCTGGCGTATTAAGCGTGTCTATGAGTTGCCCGGTGATGATGTAGAAATCATATGGGCAAACAATACTGCCAACACTGAACTCATCTGGGATAATCGAGCAACTTACGAGTATAACTAATGAGCAGAAATCGAACAAGAATAACAGTTGATGGCACAGTAGTTGAGATGCTCAAAGATGGCGTTACTATCGTAACTGATTATGACACCGAATTAGAAGCACTAGAAGCTGCTAAAGCTCTCATCGATACAGAAATTGCGGAGCAAAGTACTTAATGGCTATTACATATAGTACAAACGCTGCTGATAAACGAATGGTTCAGTGGTGGTCAGGCGACACTCTTACTGGTTGGGGTGGACCAAACGACGGCCTAGATTCTTTCGGTGCTGAGATTGAAGGGACATCGTGCGTTGTAATTGCTGCTCGTAAAAACGAAAATCTTTCTATTACATATACGAGTACTCTCACTAGTGTGCCGGCCGGATCACAACTTATTTTTAATACGTATACTATTATTGGTAATGTACTTACATCATTTGATATTGACGTAAATGATGGCGCAACAGGTACAGCTAATTTTGATATTCTATCAGAATTTACCGGTGCAACTCCTTCATTAAACCTAGGTTCTTTTGTTGCTATCGCAATGGATTTAGAAGCAGGCACTCTTAATGCACCTACAAATAACTTATCAGATATATCATATAATCTAAACGTTCAGAACGTAAACATTCGTTCAACTGATAATTTCTTCTTAGACGCAGCTTATGTTGGCGATGGTGTAACACTTATCGGAACAACGGTTGGGGATAAACTCTTTACTGAGGCTCAGGCGCAAGATATTTCAAACGATATTCATAACGGTGTTTTACAGGCATTTGAGGATGTAATCTTTGCTCAGCATGATATTGATATTGATACGACCACAGGCAATAGCGATAAAGAGTCTTTGACCTTTATTGAAACAAATAACGGTGCAAACACTTACGAATTAAATGGCACTGGAACTGCGGTCTTTACTGGCACTAATATTCAGACTACCGGCACTGTGACATGCACAGTCAATATGAGTAATATGACGTCGTTTAGTATGACTGCTGGTTCGATGAACAACATTACCACGATCACATTCGGATCAGGTCAAACTATTACAAGAGCCAATTTCAACGATGTTACTACATTCAACACCGGCGCTTCTACATTTACGAATAATACTCTGAATACTATCACTACTGCTAATATTTCAACAGCAGCTTCAGGTTGTACATTTAATAGTGTCACTACTCCGAATGTAACAGCTGCTTTAACAAGTTGTACATTTAATGAATCCGGCGAAGTTGATATCTCAACAGGCGGTGGTACTCTTACAAGCTGTGCATTTACAAATACGACAGCAGCGATTGCGTTGACTATTGCTGATTTAAACGATATTGATGATCTTTCATTTACAGGCGATAACACAAGTCATGCTGTCGATGTTGGTACAATATCAACAAACACGACACGAACTTGGAATCACACAGTTGTTAGCGGCTATGCAGGCACAAACGTAGCTGCGAATGCATCCAGCACTGCAGGAGATTCTGAAGTAATATTAGTAAACGTAGCGACTGGTGTAACACTTACAATTAATGTAGCTGCTGGAGCAACAGTTCCTACTTATCGAAATACTGGCCCAGGAACAGTAGTTGTACAGCAAACAGTTAATTTCGATGTAACGAATATATACGGTGGTACTGAGTTGCGTTTGTTTACAGATCCTGCACTCGCAGCTCTTGGAGGTGCAGAAGATGTGGCGAACACTTCTACATATGACTCAGGATTTAGTCAGTTATCTGGTCCTGATGCTTTAGGTAGATATAATGTAAGATATCAATATAATTATACTGCCGACACTGATATATTTGTCGTAGTACATTCACTTGATTATCAATATCTTAGATTGAGCACGACGTTGGGTTCATCTGATAGCAGTTTACAGATAAATCAAGTCTTCGACAGACAGTATGAGAATCCATAATTTTTATAAATAAAAAGAACAATAACCCCCCTTAACAGGAGATTCAACAATGGCAGTTTTCGTAGCTACAGACATTATTACTGATCCGGATGATTTGTCCGCAACAGTAAAATTGACAACTGAGACACGAGCGGCAGCTGATGAGATTTTTATCGATACTACACCTGCAGGAACTCCTGCCGATCCTCGTACGATCGCTGTAATTATCGATGATGGTAATAATGGTATGAAAGAAGCCGGTCTGACACTTAAGTGTCTTTATTCATTCCTCAAAGAAGAATGGCGTACTAACGCCGATCTAATCAAATTCCCTTTCCCCATGACTCCAATTACGGATGAGCAGTTTGAATTTACACAGGGATGGAACTTAGAAGCCACAACAACATCTGGTACTGGTAATGACGGTTCAGGTGTAACCACTCCCTACCTCATCCGTACAGGTGGTTGGGCTGTAAATAACGCACGTGCAGGATACTCTGGTACAGTACGTGATTCAGAGCGTTGGTTTAGTGCGATTACTCTTGGTGCTCTTGATTCAAATGACCAAGTTTACTATCGTCAGATTGATGATACTACGACTGCACCTACAGATGTATTCCTCGAAGGCACTGTAAACCAAGCAGTACAATTCTATCGCAATGACAATCCAGACGCAGACGGTGATACAGATGATACGAACGAATTTGATTATACAAACTTCTTTGAAATCTTTATTCGTACATTTGGTAAAACATATACGCAGACTAACTTGGCGGATATCGGTGCGGGCGACGGTGTAACATATCAGGCTTATCGTTTCCCACTTGCAAACGCATCGGATCCAAAAGTTACACAATCCGAAGCAGCAGCATCTGGTGATTCAATCACTATTTCTAATATCGACGGCGATGCTACTACGATCACTGTTGATACTACAGCTGCACACGGTCTTGCTGTAGGCGATACAGTTGATATCTTTAGTACAACTAACTATAACGCGAATGGCTTCGTAATTGCTACAGTACCTGATGCAAATACATTTACGATCGCAAACACTGGATTCGATCAAGCTGCAGAAACATCAGGCAACGTTGCTGGCCAGTTCTTCCGCAATATGAGCTTGTCATGGGCTAATACCACTGTTAATACACAACAAACAGGATTTAACGACACGTTTGATACTACAGGTGTTTCTGTACCAGAAGCTTACTTCACAGTAAATCTAGATGCTGACGTAGCTGGTAACTTGTCAACGAAAGCATCTGCAGAATACATTTACATGTGGACTCAGGCGCAGCTGCGAAAGACAACAGACATCAATGAAAATACAAGTGATACTGGTGTACGTCGTGGTGATATTACTCCTCTTAAAGTACGTTTCGTGGGTGATGACTTATTCACGATTGGTAAGAAAGATGTACCCGGTGCTGTTGATTACGAAGGTGTATACATTACTGACTTCGCAACAGGCGATCAGAACAGATTGCACTTCTTCGGTTATGGTTCAGAGCAAAATGCAGCTGCAACTATTTCAGCTGCAGCACGTGCCTCAAACATCGTAACAGTTGATACTTCAGGTGATCACGGATTTATTGTTGGTGATTACATTACTATTGCAAACACAGACGCAACTACTGATTCGTTTAATGGTAACTTTGAGATTGCGACAGTACCTGATGCAAATACATTCACATTTGCTCAAACTGGAGCTGATGAGTCAGCAACAGTAACTGGTTCATCAGTTGCAGAACCAGCGGAATTTGAAAACCTCACATTCCCATTCGTATCTACGTTGATTTTAAACTTCAACTCAAACCTAACAGACGACACTGATGCTATCTTCCGTGTATTCTTTACAAATGACGACGCTGGTGATAATACCGGCCGAGACTTTGGTACAAAGGATGCATTGCTAGTACAAGATAGTTCTTCTACTGATATCTCAGGTACAGTATCTGCTGCTTCGTTAGAGTTCTCATACGCTTATGATTCAAACGTTCAGCGTGGTTCTGCATCAGCTGGTGAAGATGTACCGATTACAGTAGTTGCAATTGGTCTTAATGATGCGCAGTATGTATCAGCTTCTGCGACAATTCAACGAGCTGACTTAACAGTATCTCTTGTTGCACCGCTCGAGAGAAACTACGCTAACCCAGCTTAATAAATAGTTTATGAAGGGCCCTTCGGGGCCCATATTTTGAGAGGATAATATGATTACAAGACGCAATGTAAGAAATACATGCTTTAAGATGAAAAAAGGAAACACCGTGAAGTTTCCTGAAATCGTGGAAATCTTAGAACCTATGCTTGAAGAAAGAGGCTTTACATGGTTCGGCTTTTCTACGTGGTGGGATATTGCAATTGTCAAAGGTGAAATCATAATTATACGAGCTATTCATGACTTACAACAAGCTGAAATGGTTTGTGCACAAAAACAAATGGCCGAAAAAGTCGGCGCCGATCCTGAGTTTAGTGATGAGGAACTCGGTATTGTAGATTCCATCGAATCACAATTTCTAGATGATATTATGACTTGGCAAAATTATCGAGATGAGTGGGCTTTAACACAGGATCAAGATAATAAAAGAATTTTAACTAAGCTCATAAAAAGAAAGCCGGCGCAAAAAGTAGAAATTACACAAGACGTTATCGATGAGATGATTAAGAAGCAATTAGAAGAAGCTTCAGGAGATCCGGACGTCGAAACTGCAAGACGAAATGTCACACCGGTCGAACACGTCGTAAAGATATTGGAGTAATAAATGGCACTCGGAGATAAAAGATTTACACGTATACCACCGGAAAGTACTGGCGATCGTGTATACATGATCCATACTGCCGAGATTGAGTACAAAACATTCAACTCTGTAGCTGGTGGATCGACCGATCATTCTTGGCAAATAGGTCAGATGTATATGATTGCTGGCTTCGGTGGCAATGGTATGATGCATGTTCACGGAGTTTATGATAAAGGCGATGGCACTGGCGTTCTTGCTGTTCACTATAATAAGACTGCAAAGTATGAAAATCTTGAGCCAACAGTTGACGCTAACATCTCTTACAATGGCACTGCAGTTGCTCAAGTAGCCGCATTCTACGATGTCTACATTCCCGCGCAAAACATCATGGGCTACGATAATCCAGAATTTGGAATGGATGTTGACATCACAGGTTCAGCAAACATTCGATTCGCAGAAGGTCTCCCCCAATTAGACGCATGGGGCAAATTGCGTACATCAGGCGCTACTCATATCGGTGACTATGTATTTGGTCAAAAAGAAATTCTCGACAATAACTTCTCTCCTACACAATTAAATGGTGGTTCTGTTGTTTACGATAACGATAGAAACTCTGTAACAGTTAAAGTGCCGGGAGCTACTGATCCTGAACATGTAACGAACGAAGGATTTGCCTCTTGTTCAAGTAATCTATACCACCACTATGTTGCGGGTAGTTCACACCTTTACATGGCCACCGCACGACTGAATAATACAGGCGGTGCATCGGGTTGTGTGAGAAACTGGGGTTTATTTGATGCTAACAACGGTTTCATGTTTAGGCTTGACGAAAACAATAATCTAAGTGTTGTTATTAGGAGTTCCACTTCAGGTAGTAGGGTTGATAATGTAATTGCACAATCTACGTGGAACGGCGATAAAGTCAATGGATCTGGTGATTCACAGGCAACATTAGACTTATCAAAAGATAACATCTACTGGATTGACGTTCAGTGGCATGGTGCGGGTCGAGTACGATTTGGTACCTACATCGACGGCGCTCGTGTTGTAATGCACTCATACTATCATGGTAACAACTATGAAGTTGCTATGTCGCAAACTGCTTCGTTGCCTACATGTTGGAGTGTAAAAGCAGTCACAGGCCCAACCGATGATACGTCTATTGAAACATGGTCTGCGTCTGTGTGGACTGAGACAACATTAGATCTTAATGAGAAAGGTCAGCAAGCAACCTATGCAACGCCACACACAACAGTGACATCAAATATTTCAGATGATTGGCAATACCTCTTTTCTATTTCTCCAAAAGTAGAACTTCCGAATGGAGAAGTAAACCATACATTGTATATGCCAACATCGGTTACTGCGTACGCATTTGATGCTGGATTCGACGGCGGTACTGCTAACACTTCCAAAGGTAATAGTTTAGACGCAATAATCGATCTCAAAGCAGAGATTAACTCTGTAGCCTCAGGATTTGACTTTACATCAGTCTCTGGCACTACAGTAGAAGTTGATAGTTCAGCCACATCTTACCAAAACGGAAAAATTCTTCTTGAAGAAATGTTCGCTGGGCGTTACGAAACAGATACAACCGATACGTTCAATAACTGGCAATACGGTTCTGTTAAAAACTTTGCGGATGATGGCGGTACTATTATCAATAATATTCAAACCGTATCAAACGCTTCTCCTGCTGTGATTACAGTTACATCTGGTGAAAGAGTCGAAGTGCGTGACCCGATTGCGGCAGGTGTTGCAGAATTTCCACTTAACATTGCAGAGTATGCATCAGACACAGATAAAAACCAACAGTACGAAGTCTATGATGCACCAGCGGGTTGGGAATCATTTGGTGGTGTTTACTACTATGTGAAGCCAATTGCGGCAAATCAGTTTGAAGTCTACAATGACTATGACAGAACTACCGATACATTCTCAAATCCAGTTGATACTTCAGCACTTCCAGCATGGCCGGGTGGTAGCTCATACATCAAAGGATTCAGAGGTCCACGAGTCATCTGGTCATTCTATGCTAAGACAAGAACGGCTTTACATCACAATGTCAAGTTGATGGTTACTGTAAACTGGAAAGAGATTATTCAGTAATGCCTTCTATACACCAGTTTTATGGCAATCGATGGATGTGGGAAGATTACCCTAATCAAAAGGTTGTCTTTGATGGTCCTACGAAAACTATATTCGTAAATGAAGGTGTTACAGAGTTAGATGTAAAAGAAGATATCTATTCGGCTTGGAAAGAGTGGAGTATCTATTCAACAGAACAGGGTACTGCAACAACATGGCCAAAAGCTATTACAGCGATTGGTGGTGACCCGATTACAGCTGATCAAAATGTTGGTACTACATTCTTCCTCGAGAATGGATGGAGAATACAACCGTTTGCTAGTAAAGATCCTTATGTTTTGACAGTAAACGGAAATATTTACACACGAGAAACTGGAGAGAATCCTTTCCTCTTTGCTGAAGGTGTATCGACATCTCTTGTACGATCTAACATCGTAGATTTGATTAGAGTCGAAGCGCTTGGTGTAAATATCACAAATACAGATATTGCTGCGATTGCTGACAGTGTATGGGATGAAGCTTTATCTGATCATGTCACGGCAGGTACAACCGGTAATAAACTTGGCAAGATCGCAACAAAAATTCAAGATATTGCTTTAAGATAATTTGAATATAAATAGATAGAATATGGAGAATACTATGACAGACGTAACAGATTTTATTCAAGCGGCCGTAGCCGATAAGCCAATTGCTGCACAACATGCATTTGCCGCTGCTATGGACGACAGAGTCGATACTGCACTTACTGCCAAGTATGACGAAGTACAACAACAGATCTTCAATGGAGTTGACGAAGTTGAAGTCGACGAGACAGAATATGAAGCCGTAGAAGCTGAAATGTCCGATGAAGATCATACAGATTTAGAAACAGAAATGGAAGATAACGATGTCTGATATACTAAACACAGTTCTTGAAAAATTCAAGAAGGTAGAAGGTGGAATCCTAGATCCACAACGTTCCGGTGCAGACGGTGCTGAAGATAATTTTATCGGTAAGCATATTGATAATGTGCAGGCAACCGACGGACCCGGCGTTGAAAAAGAAAAAGGCCATCCACATAATGCCGGTGAGAAAGTAAAGATGGCGGATCGCAAAAAAGATCGTAAAGGTTACGAGCCAAAAGAAGATGCTGAAGTATATGAATCATCTGATGAAGGTTATGATATCGAAGATTTCTATGTAGCCGAAGAAGACGATCTTGATGTTGAATTCGACATGGAAACACTCAAGGAAGATAGTCTCTACTTCATGAACATTTTTGAAGAAGCTGTAGCAGAATTCATCGAAGAAGAAGCCGACGAAGAAGAAAAAGAGATGTTGGAAGAGATGATGTCTACCGATGAAGGTATGATGGAACTCATTGATTCTTTGTTCGAAGAGAAAGAGTGTGGCGAGTGCGGCAAGGCAATCGAAAATTGTAAGTGCGACGACCACGATCATGAAGGCACATCTGACGACGATGTCATTGACGCTAAGCCAAGGTTGAAGAAGACTGATAAAGAAACAACAAAAGAAGGCTATGGCAAAAAGAAGTCAATGAAGGAAGGCGAAGAAGAAGATGGCGGAGCCACAGTTAACACTAAGCGCGCTGATGTAAAAATGATCAAGACTCGTACACCTGATGGCCGTGTTATCTTTCGAAAGGATAGAAAGGACATCAAGGTTAACTAATGGTTGCTCGTTATTATCCTGACGACTTCAGTATAAACATTGCTCGTGGTATTGTAAAAGGTACCACTAGCAATCATAAGTTCGGCGCTGTTCCTCAAATGAGTAACGCCGCAACTGGTACTGTATGGGATATTAACGATACTGTTTATCCATGGTCAGCGTATGACGTTGCGAATACTGCTGTCATTCCTACTGTTGCTAGCGATGATAATGGAAAGACAATTACGGTACAAGGTTTAGATCAAGATTACAATTTTGCTGAAGAAGAATTTGTTGTTTCTTCAACAGTAGCAACAACAGGTTCGGTAGAATTTAAAAGAATAAATCGAGCTTTTGTAAGTGCAGGAGCTGATAATGCAGCGAATGTAAATATAACATATAATGGAACAAACGTAGCAAGAATTGGTGCCGGCAATGGTCAAACACTTATGAGTGTTTACACTGTACCAGCCGGAACAGATGCTTTTTTATTAAAGTTTGTAGCATCTGCTAGCGCAGATGCTTCTTTGTTTTTTAGACGTAGAGATTTTAATCAAGAAGCATTTAGAATCGCTCATACTGGTGAGCTTGTAAACTTTTACGAATACGAATTTGAAGTACCATTAAAATTTACAGAAAAAACAGATTTAGATGTACGTGCCACAACAGGAACAAATAATGCTAGAATTACCTGCTGCTTTGACATCGTACTTATTCAACAAGGACTAGGATCATGATCGTAAAAATGAAATCAGCTGAAGTAAATCTCGGCGCAGCGACAACGGTATCAAATGCTAATGTTGTACGAGTGTATAATTCGAATTCATCTACCGATTTTGAAATCACAAATAGCAATGGTAATTCTATGACATTACCAGCTGGTGCTATCTCATTCATCGATAAGCTACCTACTGAAACACTAACAGCCGGAAATACTGACGTTCTTGCCGTTTCTGTAGCATACAATATAGCGTAAGGAAATAGCAATGAAACTCATCACAGAAGTAACCGAATCAGTCAAAGTTATTACTGAAGAGAAAGACGGTAAAAAGAACCTTTATATCGAAGGTATTTTTCTTCAAGGTAACATCGTAAATCGCAACGGTCGTCGATACACTACAGAAATTCTTGCAAAAGAAGTAGGCAGATATATGGCAGAGACCGTACAAAAAGGGCGCGCCTATGGCGAGCTAGGTCATCCTGATGGTCCAAGCATCAATCTCGACCGTGTATCACACATTATTACCGATCTCCGCCAAGAAGGCGACAACTTTATCGGTAAAGCAAAAATTTCTTCTACACCTATGGGTAAAATTGCAGAGGGATTGCTCTCAGATGGAGCTCAACTTGGTGTATCATCTCGCGGCATGGGTTCTATCAAAGAAGGTAAAGATGGTGTTGCTGAAGTTCAAGAGGATTTTTATCTTGCAACTGCAGCTGACATTGTCGCCGATCCTTCTGCTCCTGACGCTTTCGTAAATGGCATTATGGAAGGCGTCGAATGGGTGTGGAATCAAGATAAGTTAGTCGCTATGCAAGTAGAAGAAATGCAGCGTGAAGCTGAAAATGCTGTACGCAATAGGAAATTGAATGAACGAAAAAAATTGGCTATGTTTGAGCGATTTATCAACGAGATTTCAAAAGTTTAATTCATATAAATAGTATTTACTAGAAAAAAATACCTAGGGAGATATATCTAATGTCTGAAGAAATGAACTACGAGGTAGAAGAGACAGTAGATGTTGAACAAGAGGAATCTCTTGAAGAAGCATCAGCTGCTCAAGCTTCGCTTAAGCCTTCAGCGACCAAAACACAGATGCTTGGCGATCTGATGTCTAAAGTTGCTGGCATGACAAAGCAGGACTTATCTGCTTTTCTAGACAAAACTCTCGCCCAAGTTGGTAAGGAAGCTGATTCAGTTCCTGACACTTCTGGCAAGAATGCGTCTTCAGTATCAAACAGCGGCGCTGGTGTACCTTCACCACGTGTAGCTGTTCCTGCTAAAGCTATGAAAGAAGATTTGGAAGATTTATTCGGAGATCAAGAAGATCTATCCGAAGATTTCCGTGTACGTGCAACTACAATCTTCGAAGCTGCAGTAAACAATCGTGTACAACTAGAAATGGTTCGTATGGAAGAAGAAGCCGAAGCTGCAATTGAAGCTGGCATTTCTGAGTCTGTATCAGAGCTACACGAGCAAGTAGAAAAGTACATGGATTATGTTGTTGAGAAGTGGATGGAAGAAAATGCCGTTGCTCTCGAAAACAACTTCCGTGTTCAGGCCACCGAGTCTTTCATCGATGGTCTTAAGAATCTTTTTGCCGAGAGCTACGTTGAAGTTCCCGAAGAAAAGATCGATCTCGTTGACGAGCTGCAAAGCTATGTCGCCGAGCTCGAAGAATCCTTAGAAGTAATTGAAGCAGAAAATGTCGAATTGACTAAGGTGATCAGCGAAGCAACAGTTGAAGCTGCTTTTGAAGACGTGTCCGAAGGTTTAGTTGATACGCAAGTTGAAAAACTTCGTACACTAGCTGAAGGCGTTGAATACGCTAATGCTGATGAGTATGCAGAAAAACTCAAGATCATTAAGGAACAGTATTTCACTGAGTCTAAGAAAGAAAACGAAGGATCTACTGGGCTAATTAATGAAGAAGTTTCTGTAGGTTCTAATGATGAGATTTCAGAAAATGAGCAACGTGTCCACCCAGACATGGCGCCATATTTTGATGCATTGTCTCGAACCGCTAGAAAATAACTTTTTTATAAATAGTTAACAGTAAATCTAAAAATCCCAATAGGAGTTAAGCCACATGAATTTAAATGAACAAATTCAATCTAAGTGGGCACCAGTGATCTCGCATCCTGATCTTCCCGAGATCTCTGACCCCCATCGCCGTGCTGTAACAGCAATGGTTCTCGAAAACACAGAGAAAGCTCTGCGTGAGAATGCTGCTGTCGGCGCTTCACAGCAACTTATGGAAGCACCAACCATGACCACCGACGGTGGAATGGGTTCTGCTGCCACTGGTAACATCAAAGGTTTTGATCCTATCCTGATCAGCCTTGTACGTCGTACTCTGCCTAACTTGATGGCATACGACGTCTGTGGTGTACAGCCAATGACTGGTCCAACTGGCCTCATCTTTGCAATGCGTTCACAGTACGCTGTTGATCCTGCAAACAACGATACATGGTCAGAGGCTATGTACGACGAAGCCGACACTGACTTCTCTGGTAACACTACACCTGCTCACGCTGGTAACTCTCAAACTGGTGCACACGGTATCGGTATGGAGACTAGCACTGCTGAAGGTCTTGGTGACGGTACCAACCCTGACTTCGGTGAGATGGCGTTTAGCATCGACAAGGTAACTGTAACAGCTCGCAGCCGTGCGCTGAAGGCAGATTACAGCTTAGAGCTCGCACAAGACTTGAAAGCAGTACACGGTCTTGACGCTGAAGCTGAGCTTAGCAACATCCTTGCTGCTGAGATCCTGGCTGAAATCAACCGCGAAGTTATTCGTACAGTAAACAAGTCAGCTGTTGCTGGTTCACAAGGTTCTGTTACAACTAACGGTACTTTTGACCTTGACGTTGACGCTTCTGGCCGTTGGTCAGTTGAAAAGTTCAAGGGCCTTATGTTCCACATCGAGCGCGAAGCAAACCGCGTCGCTAAAGACACTCGTCGTGGTAAGGCTAACATCATCATCTGTTCTTCTGACGTAGCTTCAGCTCTTCAGATGGCTGGTGTCCTTGACTACACTCCTGCTCTTAACAGCAACAACCTCGCAATCGACGATACTGGTAACACATTCGCTGGTGTATTGAATGGCCGTTTCCGCGTATACATCGATCCATATGCAACTACTAACTACATGAACATCGGCTATAAGGGTTCAGGCGCATTTGACGCTGGTATCTTCTACTGCCCCTATGTTCCACTGCAGATGGTACGTGCGGTTGACCAAGACACTTTCCAGCCTAAGATTGGATTCAAGACTCGCTACGGCATGGTCGCTAATCCTTTCGCTCCATCAGTACAGGGTACTCCTGCAGTTGGAGATGGTTCATTGTCTGCTGGTACTAACGGATACTACCGTATCTCTACAGTCCAGAACTTGCTATAACAATAATAATAGCAATCGACCTCGCATTGGTCTGAAATGCGAATTTATAGGGGATCTTCGGATCCCCTTTTTTTGTCTGTGTACCTTGCATAAATAGTACTGTATAATCTATTCATGGATATGATATGACTACATTCAATAAAAACATGTTATCTCCTCTTGGCTTTACATTCGAAGTCAAGAAGCTGCCTGGTTTCAATCACTTCGTACAAGCTGTTTCAATACCGGGCGTAACATTAGGTCAATCTGAAATACCAACACCGCTCAAAGCAATGCCTATCTATGGCGATCACTTGACATATAGCGAATTGGTTGTAGACTTTAAGGTCAATGAGGATCTGAGTAACTATATTGAAATCTTCAACTGGATCAAAGGTCTTGGTTTTCCAGATGACTTTCAACAATTCAAAGAGCTCGATCAAAAAGAATCTGACTGCAATCTCATGATCATGTCGAGCAATATGAATCCCCTTGTAAGAGTCGACTTTCTCGATGCATTCCCTGTTTCTCTGACTGATATTCGAATGGATTCAAAGGATACCGCAGTGGAATACATCGAAGCTACGGCTACATTTAAGTTCCTCAATTATACGTTTACAAGTCTATAAAAGTATGGTAGAATAGCCTTTTATTGTACGTAAACACATTATGACATTAGATGAAATTTTCGAAGAATGGTCAAGTGATACACAAATAGATCATACAGAGTTAGGTAATGCGGCATTAGAGCTAGCCAAATTACATCATAAGTATTATCGAATGTTATCACGTGAAAGACTTCATGGCAAAAAACTCGAAGCCGATATCAAGCAACTAAAACTTGAGAAAACGGAGTTTTACCAAGATGGACCTACTGAAGAGCATATTGAAAAAGGCTGGAAGCTTCCTGCTAAAGGACGAATACTACGTTCCGATGTTGGAAATTATGTTGATAGTGACAGCGATATTATTGCTGCTAACTTAAAGCTAGCCTATCAAAATGAGAAGGTGAATTTATTGCAAGACATTATTAAGACGATTTCTAATCGTGGATTTCATATTAAATCTGCGATAGATTGGGAGCGCTTCAAAACGGGATCTATATAATGGAATTTAGTGACATGGTAAGTAAGAGTAGATCTAATATGTCAAGATATCATTTTGATAATTGCAAAAATAAATTATGATTAGAATTCGTAAAGTCAATGAGGTATACAATCAAGTACTCGTTGACGATATGGGCATCGCTCAAGAAATCTCAGACTATTTTACATTCCAAGTACCCGGCGCACAGTTTATGCCAGCGTACCGTAATCGTATGTGGGATGGGAAGGTCAGGCTGTACAATACATCTACACAGATGTTGTATTCAGGTTTAAATAATTACGTTCAGATATTTGCCAAAGAACGCGATTATGATGTCACATATGAATACGATAATTCTGCCAATGAGTTCTCTGTCGTAGAAGCCAAGCAATTCCTCAAAGATCAGAAGTTTACACTTGAACCTCGCGACTATCAAATCGAAGCATTCGTTGATGCTGTTCGTTATAATCGTGGTCTGTTCTTATCTCCAACGGCATCTGGTAAGTCGTTTATCATTTATATGATTATGCGTTGGCATCTCAAGCAGACACTACTCATCGTCCCCACGACTACTCTCGTCCATCAGATGTATTCAGACTTTCAGGATTATGGTTTTAACTCAGAAAAATATTGTCATAAGATTTATTCAGGTCAGGATAAAAAGACAGATAAGCCTATTGTCATCACCACGTGGCAGTCTATCTACAAACTACGTAAGGATTTCTTCAAACAATTTGATGTAGTCATTGGTGACGAAGCGCACCTCTTCAAAGCTAAGTCACTGACATCGATACTGACTAAGTTAGAAGATTGCAAATATCGATATGGCTTTACAGGTACACTCGATGGATCACAAACACATAAGCTAGTCCTCGAAGGTTTATTCGGTCCATGTCAACAGGTCACAACAACCAAAAAGCTGATGGATCAAAAACATCTTGCTGACTTTAAGATCAAAATACTGGCGCTCAAATATCCAGATGAGATACGAAAAGTCGTTGCAAAGATGAACTATCAGGATGAAATGGACTATCTGGTGGCGTGTGAAGCACGCAACAAATTCATTAAGAACCTTGCTCTATCGCTTGAAGGTAATACGCTTTTACTGTTTCAATATGTTGAAAAACATGGTAGAATATTACAAGATATGGTCGAGAAAGAAGCAGGTGATCGTAGAGTATTTTTTATACACGGAGGTGTCAAAGGTGAAGAAAGAGACGAAATCAGAGGAATCGTCGAAAAAGAAACCAACGCTATCATTATTGCTTCTTATGGGACTTTTAGCACTGGGGTTAATATCCGAAATCTACATTCTATTATATTCGGATCACCTTCTAAATCCAAGATACGAAATCTTCAGTCTATAGGACGAGGACTACGTAAGTCAGATACAAAAGAATCCGCCGTGCTATATGATATAGCAGATGATTTATCATGGAAGAGTACAAGTAACTATACACTTAAACATCTCATGGAAAGAGTAAAAGTGTATGACGAAGAAAAGTTTGATTATAAACTCTATAGCATAGGAATCAGTGGGTGATAGTAGTTGTAAAAATGAAGAGCGGCGATTTTATTATGGGCAATCTTACAATCACTCATGAATCGAGCATCGAACTAAAGGATGCACTGATCGTTGAAATTGGCAAGAATCCTGCCGGTATCACTGTATACTTCTATAAGTATTGTCCATTTAATACCTCATTCGATATCTCTTTGCAGAAAACAGAAATATCTAATATATTTGATGATCCTATTCCATCGTTGTCAGATTATTATAAAGCGCAATGCAAAATACTAAAGCGCACATATGATTTAAAGCTTGAACAGGATGAACAAGACGAAGAGGATGAGCTAGAGGATGATCCATCTTACGAAGCCTTTTTTGAAAAATTGAAGACAGACCCGGAGGTACACTAGTGGCCAATTATATCAACAACAAAGAATTTTATGCATTGCTTGTAGATTACAAAGCAAAGTGCAATGAAGCTGACCTGAACAGTCAGCCAACGCCTCGTATTCCTGAGGACATTGGCAAATGCTTTATGATGATCGCTACTAAGTTATCGACGAAGGCCAATTTCTCTGGCTACACATATAAAGATGAGATGATATGTGATGCTCTCGAAAACTGCATCGTGGCTGTGCATAGTTTCAATCCTGAAAAGTCTAAAAATCCATTCGCTTACTTTACTCAAATCATTTGGTATGCATTTCTACGCCGCATCGAGAAAGAAAAGAAACAAACATATGTCAAGTACAAATCTCTCGAGCAATTGGTTGTCGATGCTGATCTCTTAGAAGACGATAACTATAAGAATTTTGATATCGCCAACGAGAAGATGAAACCTATTATTGATAAATTTGAACAAAAGAAAGCGAAGAAGCCACCTGAGAAAAAAGGTTTAGAGAAGTTTACAGATGAGTAAAGCTTGGTTAGTATGGAAGTATGCCATCGGATCATTTTCTGATGACAAGACTGAAAACTATGATGACATTGTGGCGATAATTAGGACACTGGTTGTGCTGGTTAACTTCGTCACATGTTTTTTTATTATGAGCAACGTGGTGCATAACTGGTGAAGATAGCATTAATTACAGATCAACATTTCGGCGCACGAAATGATTCAATACAATTTCATGAGTACTACAAAAAATTCTACGACGAGTATTTCTTTCCTATACTTGCTGAAAATAACGTCGATACAATTGTGGAGTTAGGAGATATATTCGATCGCCGTAAGTATGTCAACTTCGATACACTATATCGAGCGAGAGAATACTTCTTCGATCCTATCATCAACAATGGATATCAGCTTCATTGCATCGTTGGTAATCATGACATCTACTTTAAGAATACAAATCGTGTAAACGCACCTACTCTTCTTGTTGATGAGGCTGGTGATAATATACATGTATATGATGATCCAACTGTTGCCAACTTTGATGGGTTGAACATCTTATTGATGCCGTGGATCAACAACGAAAACTATAATGATGCGATGCATTATATCGAGAATAGTGGATGTCAAGTTTGTCTTGGCCATCTCGAGCTGAAAGGTTTCGAGATGTACAAAGGCGCCGTGATTGATGCTGGATTGCCACACGGCGTGTTTAAAAAGTTTGATATGGTAATGTCCGGACACTTCCATCATAAGTCTACACGAGATAACGTGCACTATCTAGGCGCACCATATGAAATGACGTGGTCAGATTATAACGACGATCGTGGTTTTCACATCTTCGATACAGATACTCGCGAACTGACGTACTATAAAAATCCATACACGATGTTCAATAAGGTGTACTATGATGATCTAGAAGGTGAGAAAGTATTAGAGCAAACTTTCGGGCATCTTACAAATACCTATGTCAAGGTCATCGTAAAAAATAAAGATAATCCATATCTATTTGACCTGTTTATTGACAAACTCAATAGTGCCAATCCTGCTCATGCTCAGGTAGTGGAAGACAACTTCCATCTCGATATGGAAGACGACGACACCATAGTTGATGAGGCTGAAGACACGATCACAATCATCAACAAGTATATCGATAATCTACAACTCCAAAACAGCAAACCAATGAGTGATCTATTTTACGATCTATATCATGAGGTGATAAGTGCAGAATGAAGTCATAGCTACCGATGCTGTACCTCACGAATGTGATGGATGCATAGGATGTTGTGATGGTACTTTATCACATCGCTATGTGACACAGTCCGGTAAACAATTATATTGTGATAATGATGCCGCGTGCGATTATTGTGGACCATCAGGTTGTCTAGGATATGACGATAGACCACAAGGTTGTGATGAGTTCCAATGTTACTGGAAACAAGATTCTGGTTTGCCAATGTGGTTGAACCCCAAAGAATGTGGATTCATGATTTTACCTTATCCGAAAGACGGTGGCAATTACTTTACGATCAAAGAGATAAAATCATATGACTTGAATTGGTCTTCGTTGTTGTGGGCATTGGCTTGGGCTAATGAGACTCATAAAAATGTGTACACTATTTTGGCAAAACAAGGTACAATGTACTTTGAAAACGAACGCGAGTAAGTATGTTATATTTTAAGAAGATTCGTTGGCAGAATTTTTTGTCAACTGGTAATCAATTTACAGAGATATTGCTTAACAAATCACAATCTACATTGATCGTAGGTGAGAATGGCGCCGGCAAATCAACAATGCTGGACGCTATTTTGTTTGCGTTATATGGTAAGCCGTATCGAAACATCAATAAGCCTCAGCTAGTCAACAGCATCAATAACAAGCATGCACTTGTCGAAATAGAATTTAGTACAAAGGGCAAAGACTACTTAGTTCGCAGAGGTATCAAACCGGCAAAGTTTGAGATCTTCTGCGACGATAAGCTTGTTGATCAGAATGCAAGTGTCAAAGAGTATCAAGATTATCTCGAGAAGACTGTCCTCAAACTCAATCATAAGTCATTCACTCAAATCGTTGTGATTGGTTCGGCCAACTTCGTACCATTTATGCAGATGAAAGTATGGGAACGACGTGATGTGATCGAAGATCTTCTTGATATCGAGATCTTTACGAAGATGAACAACGCATTACGCGACCGCATATCCAAAAACAAAGACGAAGTCATCGAAGCAAAGTATCATATCGATCTGCTCAATGAAAAGATAGAGCTTACACGTAAGCATATGAACGAACTAGCGTCTATCAAAAAGTCTGATAAAGAAGCAAAAGAAAAACAGATCAAAGAACACAAACAACAACTGTCTGAGCTCACAGAAAAATACGAAGAGGTCAATGGTCAGGTAAAAGAATTACACGAAAGTATTTCTGACTATCAAAAGCTAAAGGATAAGAAGTCGCAACTCAATGAGTTGAAATATAAGCTTGATCATAAAGTCAAGACATTACACGAAGAGATTGATTTCTTTGAACACAATGACAATTGTCCAGCTTGCACACAACCTATCGATTCACATGTAAAACAATGTGCCGTTGATGACAAGAACAGTAAGCGTGTTGAGTTGCAAGAAGCAGTCACACAGATGGATGAACACTTTAGTGAGGTTGAGAATAGACTTGAGCAGGTCATGGTTGTACAAGAAAAGATTCAAAGTCTCAACTCATCTCTTCTTAGTCTAAATAATGATATGCTATATCATTCCAATACGATCAAGAAATTGTCAGTTGAAGAGAAGAAACCAGAAGTCAAAGAAAATACAGATGACATGGCAGATTTGAAGGCTAAGCTAACTGCCAGTCAAGCATCTCATGAGTTTCTATTATTTCAAAAAGAAACATATGAAATGGCATCATCACTGCTCAAAGACGGTGGTATCAAAGCAAAGATCATCAAACAATATGTACCTATCATCAACAAATTGATGAATAAGTATTTAGCTGCCATGGAATTTTTTGTGCAGTTTGAGTTAGATGAACAGTTTAATGAGAAAATCAAGTCGCGATTCCGTGATGAGTTTACGTACGACTCTTTTAGTGAAGGCGAGAAGATGCGTATTGATTTATCATTATTGTTTACTTGGCGAGCTGTAGCCAAGTTGCGTAATTCTATTACGACAAACCTGTTGATTATGGATGAGGTGTTTGACAGCTCTCTTGATAACACGGGTACAGATGAATTTATGAAACTGATTACGCAGTTGACTAGCGACACCAATGTGTTCGTGATTAGCCATAAAGGTGATCAACTATTTGATAAGTTTCATAGTAATATTAAATTTGAAAAGGTTAAAAATTTCTCGCAGATTGCTGCATAGGAGTCATCATGTATAAGCTATATACAAAACTAAAAGAAGATCAAGAGTGGATTGCTGTTCTTGATGTCAAGCTCAGTCGAGTAAATAAAGTAGATCGTATTTTTATGAACCGTGAAGAGGCTGAGGCGTTCGTTAAGCAACAAAACATTCCTGATAACATGTACAAAATTGAAGAACAAGAGTAGAATAGATACATCATTGAGGAGAAAATTATGAGTAACGATTGGGCATCAGACATTCGATCTATGCATGACAAATATGGTGTACACGAATGGGTACAGGAAAATCCAGAAAAGCTACGTGAGTTCCTACAGTTCCGAATGAAGTTTATACAAGAGGAATTTAGCGAGACGCTCGAAGCAATCATCAATAATGATCCTGAAGAAATGGTCGACGGTCTTATTGATCTATGTGTTGTAGCTATCGGCACAATGGATGCATTTGGTATCGATGCTCATAAAGCGTGGAACGAGGTCTTCGCTGCCAACATGGCGAAAGAACGTGGTGTAAAAGAAACACGTCCTAATCCTCTCGGTCTACCAGATCTGATCAAGCCAGAAGGATGGCAAACACCATCACATGCCGGCAATCACGGCCTACTGGCTGAGATGTCACGATCGGAATAACCGATTAATTTTGTGTTTTTTTGCTGAAAATAAGTGTGTACTTTTTCTTGATTATGCTGTAGAATAGACTAGTCAAATGGAAAAAGGTACACACTTATGGCCTATTATTACGGCTCACTCAGAGACTCTCTGATCACAGAATGCCAGAACCAAGGCATGTCTCCATCTCATATCGAAAAGTATGCCAAGTACTACATGGCAAAGCAGAGAGCTGCTCGAGGTGGCGGCCGTTCAAAGACTGGATATCAGGACTCCGATAAGACAAAAGTCTATCGTTCAGAGTGGGCATTTCAGTCAAAGGTTGACATCCGTCAATTCAAAGATATCGACGAAGCAACACAAAGATTCAAGCAAATCAAGAAGTCAAAGCTGTGGAGTCAGATTGGTAAGCAATGCTATCTGATGGACAATCGCCGCATGGGTCGTGCTACTGCAGGTCGTGCACACGTTGGTGGTAAGATCGAGCTAGGTACAACAGGCATGGATGAGTATACACTTATCCACGAAATGGCACATCAGACACATAACTCAATGCACCACGGTGTACAATTTCGTATCCACTTGTTAAAGTTAGTATCTAGATTTATGGGACGAGAAGCACATGACATTCTCAAAGCAGAATTCAAAGAACGTAAGCTTAAGCTATCAATGCCTAAGCCACGTTCACCGGCTAGCTGGTTCAAATCATATCAACACATGCAAAAAGTAAGAGGTGAAGCATGAAAGAATCACTTAAAGTTTTACAAGAATGTGCTGAGGTACAAATCAAAAAGTCTAATGACTATCAAAATGATTACTCTCGCATTCGTCAAGCAGACTACTATCCTCGTGGTGTAGCTACTATCACAGATCTCATCTATGCTAAAGTTCTTCGTATGCAATCAGTCATCGAAGCTAGCGAACGTGATCCAGAATATACACCAAACTTCGAATCAATCGAAGATTCTGCTAAAGATCTAATCAACTATGCATCATTCGTTGTTGCATACATGCGTGGCCAAATGGATGGCCAAGAAACAAACCGTGACTTCCTTAATCGGGTGATTGATGATTCAGAATAAAGTACATGATATCCGTTCTTATTTCAAAGAAGCTTTACACAAAGAACAATTCACAATTGACAAGACTGGTCAAAAGACTATCGAATTAATTGGTGCATCGTTTATTGCAGACGAGCCATCTATCTTTGGTAGACCGGTTCAAAAGTATATCGATGCCGAGATCAATTGGTATATTTCTCAATCTACTAACATTCACGATATCTATGATGAAGGTAGAGCACCACCTGAAGCTTGGAAGTATTCGGCAAATGAACACGGTGAGATCAACTCAAACTATGGCCATCTTATTTACAGTGAAAAGTATGGTAATCAATACCATCGTGTAATGCAAGAACTTCTCGCTCATCCGGATGGCCGACGTGCAACAATGATTTATAATCGTCCATCTATATGGAATGAATACAACGAGAATGGTAAGTCAGACTTTATTTGTACCAATGCTGTAACTTACTATGTACGTAATGGTAAACTCCACTGTGTGGTTCAGATGCGCTCTAACGATGTGGTTTTCGGTTACAAGAATGACTATGCTTGGCAGAAATATATACTAGATATGTTGGCTTATGATATTTCTAGTCATCACACACAAATATTTTCTGGTGATATTATGTGGCAGGTTCAAAACCTTCACGTATACGAACGACACTTTAAATTGGTGGAATAAATGTGGATAATGTCCTCTCTTAGAATGATGTTTGTAGGTGCGCTGGCTTCGGCTGGTGTGCTTGCATATTTTTATTATGTTAATACTCAAGCTGAGTTAGAGTTACTACGCACTGAGATTGAACTATACGAAGTAAAGTTTGCCACACAAACTGAAACTATTGATGAGCTAAGAGATGAAATACAAGCTCAAACTGAAAGGCTAAATACTTTAGCCATGGCAAATCAAGAAGCTGAAGTCGAGTTGAACAGATATCTTGATATTTTTAGACGACACAATTTGCAAAGGTTAGCGGCAGCTAAACCGGACTGGGTGTCGAATATTGTTAATAATGGAACGAAAGATGTATTTGACAGCATTGAAGAAGTTAGTCGTGTTATCGACTCTATTGATGGTGACGGGGTGCAGTTGGCTCCATCCGAAGACGGAGATACAGATACAGACGAAACAGGTGAGAGTGCCAATAGCACAGCCGACACTTCCACGGGAACTGGATCTTAAAGAACCAAAGTTCTACGTAGTATCGGATAAAAATCTCGACGATTTTCTCGTAGAAATTGAGAAGCGTGCTGGTGGAATTGTATTCGTCGCCATCACTGTTGATGACTACGAACTGATGTCATATAACATGCAAGAGATTAAGCGCTATGTACAACAGATGAAATCTGTAGTAGTATATTACTATGATATCGTCGAAGACAACAATGCGAAGGCTGAAAAGTGAGAGTTGCGTATTACGTCAATGGTAGTATACGTAAGGTAAATCAAAACAATTTGCCATACGATCCTATTGATGTGCATACAGATTTTGCCAATAAGATTGGTGCAGATCTCGGAATGTCAACATGGGAAGTAAGTAGTGATCCAAAATCAATATCGCTTCAAGAGCTCATGGAATTGCCATTTGAGAGAAGTAAACAGCCGCCGGGTTATTATCCGGATTTGTTCTGGCAACATGTAAATTATTGTGAATGGGCGGCATGCAATTATGAAGTATATGACGTATTAGTCAGAGGTCGTTGGGATAATATTTACAATGAAGATAACATCGACCTGATCAGTGAAAGCATTACGGCGTGTTATACTGATAGAATGGCGTTTGGATTTTGCAACAGTCGATATCGAGCATTAGATGAATCACTCAAAAATATCAATGATCATGTGATTATTCATCCAGCTAAATCGTTTGATCCGGATTTTACCTCAAATTTCTTTCGTACATTCACCGGCGTATGGGAAGAAATGGGACCAGTAAGACAAAGTCAGCATGCTGCATGTAAAGCTGAACATATATGGTGGTGGCTACTATGTGGTCGAACAAATTTACCTTACAAGAATATTAGATTATCTGAATGATTGAAACTACAAAATATTATGATGAATTCATAAGGTACTTCAACTTAGCCTATAAACAGCAAGAGCTATGTAATGTATCTGATAAAGAACCTTATGGCATGGTCGCACATAAGGATTCGAATCTCGGTGATGATCTCATGGAGAATGTTGAATTATATGATGTAGTCGAACGCAAATATGCAGGCTTTTCTCAGATCATAAATGATTGTTTTTATGGATGGACAGAAGATCATCCATATTGGAAAAAGATGCAGGCGGGCTTGTGTACCCGTCAACGAGAGACCGTCGCCAAAGACTGGACCGGTAAACAAGACGTATTCTCTCTTCCTGAATGGCTCTATGTTTTTATCCTTCATAGAGTCACCGGTTCAGCAATTAACTATGCCCAGAAACCATCTGGGTATTTTAACACCATCCTCTTCAATCTCCATCAGTGTGATACAATAGAAGAGATGGTGCAGCTGGCGAAGCACTACCCGGTACCCTTCTATACCTCAGTCGGTTACCAGTTCCCAGCGTTTCCAAAACCAGTCGGCGACTATAAGAAAGGCGGTGATTATTACCTCGGTGAATTTGCCCCTCGATTAGCTCGCGATCTCGCGGACCATTTGACGATGGGTCCTCGCAAGGACCTTCGCGAGATTGGTGAGTTTATGCTGAAGTGGAATGAAGACAATGGTCTTCGACGCTATCAGTTTCAATACGCAGCTGTAGTCGCTGACGTCGCCGACTGGTTTCCTCAATACGTTAACCGTGAAAGCATGTTCTATTACGGTACAAATGCAGTAGAATGTATCTCTTACTTGGCTAAACCTGTCAAGAAGATGAAAAAAGAGTTGTTCCTTGATGCCGTCATGACGAAAATATATGATGATACAGGAAGTGTACCATATAATGCTGAAGATGTATGTTGCGACTTCATTCGTTATGTTGAAAATTATGTTCGCCCTGGTCCGGAATATAATCATTTAGATTATGATAATCTGTGGTCGTCATGCGGCATCAAGGATCACCCTTATGGAAGACAGAAATATATGTTGGATATGGGGTTGATAGAAACTTTTAATGGCATGAAAAATCATCCATCTGATGATGCAATTCTAAAAAATAATGAAATGACTGTTGAAGAGTACCAACGTAATGTCGCTAACTTACTTTCTAGGTGAACACGAAAATGATATCCAATATCAGAACATTGCTGAGGTGGATTACAAAAACGGCAAACCTACGTCGTCGTGGTTAAAAGGTTGGTGTCAAGAAGCTCGAACTGAAAAGTTTTTCGAGTTCTGTCGTGGCTACGATGCACGTCAAGACTTTTTACTAAAGAACAACTATCAACAATTCTCACATCGATTGCACTGGCACGAATGTCCTTTTGTTGACGAGATGGCACAAGAGAAAGACAGAGTCAAGGTACTCGAAGCATGCGTTCTCTTCTCATTTAGCAACGAGCATTGGCAAACATTCAGAGCATGGCGTGATCATGGTCAAGACGGTATGAGAGTAAGATTTACAAGCTATCGTCATGCTCGTAGCGATCTGTTTCAGATCTACTATCCAAAAGATACGAAGGTCAAAGACTGGCTCATCGAAGCGCCAGCTCGTATTGCACTTGAGCTCGATTCATTATTCGATGGCATGCGTAGACCGTTCACGATGATGGAATTTGCCAAAAAAATGAACATCATCATGGTCCGCGATTTTGGTTTTCGTAATGCCATGTACCCGTCAAAGAATGCAGCGCGACATGTAGCGATGAGCCATCCTGAGTGGGTTGATCCTGACTCGTTCTTACATGGTGGTACAGGATACTTCGATGGTTTGTCGCAGATCTTTGACTGTCCACATCTTATGTCAAGATCAAAGTATGAGATTGATGAGGATGGTGAATACGTACCGATGAATAAATGGGCAGAGATGCAGATCCAACACATGGACTATCTCAAAAATCATCCTAGCAATCCTATTCATACACATCAGTATCTCAACTTAGAAGACAAGCTATGTATGCATTACAAGTTTATGTCAATGAAGCTAGGTTCTAAAAAGCAAACAAAGATGATACCATATAACTGGGTGTATCCAGAGAATTGGTCTCTTAAAACAAATAGGTATGATCGTGGCACACAATAATCATGTAATCGATGGCGTCAACAAAGACGTAGGAGTTTTTGGCTATGAAGCAGCAAAAGAATACTACTTATCTCTCACTGAAGGATGGGAACCATTCAATCCAGATCCCGTTGTCCGTGAACATGAAGGAGTACGGGTCGTTAGAGATGACCTTATCATGGGGACAAAATCGCGAGCTGGCGATCTCCTTGCCTTCAAAGCCCCTGCCGAAACGTTGGTATACTGTCAGCCAAGGACTGGACTCGCTGGGGTATCGTTATTAGATGTAGCTAAACATCACAATCGTAAGGTTGTCTTGTTTATGCCATCATCAAAGAGAGTATCACATCATCAGGCATGTTGTATAGAACGTGGAGCAGAAGTGCATTTCCATCGTATTGCAGCGATGCCAAATCTTAACAAAAAGGCAAAAGAATATGCAGAAAAACATGGATACTTTTTCATCCCTCTTGGTCTTAGACACGAGTACGCTACCGCCGCAATTGTACACGCAGCTAGTAAAATACCTGAGCCAGATGAAGTGTACGTTGCTACTTCGACTGGAGTTCTCAATCGCGCTCTTCAAATTGCATGGCCAAATGCTCGTATCAATGGTATTGCCGTCGCTCGTAACATGAAGGCCGGCGAGCTAGGTCGATCTACCATTACATCAGAACCTTTGCCATTCATAAAAGCAGAGAAGAAAGAAAATCTACCACCGTTCCCGTCCATCGACACATATGATGGTAAGGTGTGGAAATACATTCCAAAAAATAGTGGTAAAAATATACTTTTTTGGAATGTAGGTACTGAACCTAGTTTACAAGATGATACAATCTATGATAGAATAGATTCATATCGCGATTGGGAGAAAAATAATGCATCAGCGTAGTGGATTAGTAGCAACACCTTTTATTACAATCTCACGCCAATTAAGTAGCCATAGAGCTGCGCAAGGTGTTATATATGCCGATCAATTACAAGAAGCTAACGTTGGCCAGATTAAAGTCAACATGACAGGGGACCAATACGAAAGTGAATTCAGTAATTATGATGACCTGTATGTATATCATGGCAATGATTGGAGTGGCAATATTAATCTTTTTGGCGGTCTCAATAATTTCCCTTATATTGAAAACTTTGTCAATTTCTCTAGATTTACTGGTAAAGTGTATTCCCTTGTTATTGATATGCCTGATTATTATGGCCTTATGAAAGAGAAGTTCGACAAGGCTAAAGAAAAAGGCAAAGAATGGAATCCTTTATGGGATGGCATCGATTGGGATAATCTCAAACGAATGTGTGAAACTGCCGAAACGATTGTGCCTAACGAACTACACAAATTTACAAAAATGTCTGTCGGTGATAGTCATGCAATATGCATGTATCGCCCGGGCTGGAACAATCTATCCGTACCATTCAAGACATTACACGGCGCATTGAAAGAAGGACTCGAATCATTTCTCGAAGATAGAACATATACACATCTAGAATTTTACTTTGGCAACATCGATGTAAGACATCACCTTTGTCGTCAAGATGATCCTGTAGCTGCCACACGACAACTCGTTGCAGAGTATATGAAGCAGGCTCATGCCATTGCACAGAAGTATAATTGCAAAATTCGTATCTACGAACTCCTGCCAATCGAAGCAGAAACACGATCTATTCCAAAAACTGGTTGGTATAAAGGTACGCCGTTCTATGGCTCTCGTCAAGAGAGAAATGATATTCGCAAGTTGTTCAAAGAAGAAGTAAGAAAGAGATGCACAGACGAGGTGCAACTTTACGAGTGGATTGGTGAGATGGTTAACTCGAGAGGTGAACTCGATTTTGAGTTTATGGAACGACCTCAGTCAGTACATTTATCTCGTCGTTGGTATCCACATTGGCAAGGCTATCAGTGGAGTCACGCTCCGTATGTTGAATATATACCTACAGCAGAGCGAGAAACAACTACACTTGAGGATTTTTTTAGCTAATGAAGCATGCGACTATTATTCCATTAATTGGAGGTGAAGTGCTCGCCTCCGAAAAGGTGTTCGGCCATAAGCCGGATTATATCCTATCATATAATGCGTTTCAAGCAAACGAAGAGCACCTACTAAATTATTGGAATCATGAGGTACCGTACTACGTACTCGACGAAGGGGATCGCCACCCCCATCCCGTAGACGTAGTGTCCAGTGTATGTCCTTGTGCTGGCTTGTCATTGTTCAGCACGCGTTATGGAGAGGACAACAAAAACAATCGCTGGATGATTGAAACGGCTAAGTACGTTCTTGGCGAGATCAAGCCTCTTGTATTTTGGGGAGAGAATGCCCCAACCTTCACCGGTAAAATCGGTGCACCAATTCGAAATCAACTTATCGAAGTTGGTAAAGAACACGGTTATGTTATGTCAATGTTTAAGACAAAAAGTCTTTTGCACGGCATACCACAAACACGCGAACGTACATTCTACTTCTTCTGGAAAGGAGACAAGGTACCAGTGTTTGACTACTATCGTAGAGACATGACATCAATCGAAGATCTTATACTGAGTGTCGATCGTGATCCTAAGGATCCGATGTCTGAAGTCATTAATAGAACCAAACCAACAGACAATCCTTTCTACAAATATTTACTTGAGGAGATTCACGGTGGAATATCTCATCGCGATCATTTTGATTCCATTGATGTGCGGGACCCTTCAACTCCTAATTATCTTGATGTATATAGCCTCATTGAAAGCCATAAACACGACTACGTCCGTGTTGGAAAATGGCTGGAAAATAAAGGCTATGACCGCGAATCGAAGCGAGCTTATCGAATGTATGATAAGTTGGAGTCAGGTGGTAATATTATGCGCCGCGGCACTATTCTGCCTAAAGGTCATATCGGATCATTTGTAGGTCACTATCCTCAGATGCTAACACATCCACATGAAGATCGATACATTACATTTCGAGAAGCAATGACAATCATGGGTCTGCCTGAAGATTATCAGCTTCTCAATCCTCGTGGTAGCTTCAATCATATATGTCAGAATGTACCTTATCAGACAGCTGTAGATATGGCTACCGAAGTAAAGGCAGCAATCGAAGGTCAACGACCATGGGTTGATGCTAACGTTTCTTTGCAGCAAAACACATCTAAAAAGTTTGAAATTTTAGACAAAGAAGAATCTACACTTGAATCATTTTTCTAGTGTACATTCTTGTCCACATGCTGTACAATTTATAAATCTTATCGAATATAGGTAAACTATGGAAATCAATGTACCAGTCGAAGAACTTCGCCAATATAAGGTGATGATTGGCACACCAATGTACGGGGCTCAATGCTCAGGTATGTACACGCGATCGATGGCAGAGTTAACAACTACGATGCAGCGATATGGTGTTCCGATGCAATTTTATTTCTTGTTCAATGAATCTCTTATTACTCGAGCACGTAACTATTGTGTTGATGAGTTTATGCGATCTGATTGCACGCATCTTATGTTCATCGATTCTGACATCTCATTTAAAGCACAAGATGTACTATCGATGCTAGCTATTATGCATCAACGACAAGAAATGGATGTGTGTTGTGCACCATATCCGAAGAAGACAATTGCATGGGAAAAAATTACTCAGGCTGTCAAGAGTGGTGTCGCTGACGAAGATCCAAATGTCCTCGAAAATTTTGTTGGTGATTATGTCTTCAATCCAATCAGACCCAAAGAAAAGGGTGAACACTTTATCAAGTTATCAGAACCAACCGAAGTAGCAGAAGGTGGTACTGGTTTTATGATGATCAAGCGAGAAACGTTTGACAAGTATAAAGAAACATATCCACAATTTATGTATCGACCAGATCATGTTCGAACTGCACATTTTGATGGTTCAACAGAAATCATGGCATATTTCGATGCATTGATTGATGATAAATCACAGAATCTAATACCTGAAATAAAAGCATTCTTTAAGAAGAATCCGAATGCTAAGAACAATGATGTCGTCAGGTTCCTTGAAGATAAGACAAAGGGTATCGATCAGAAGCAATACTCGAATCGATACCTGTCAGAAGATTACATGTTTTGTTATAATGTAAGACGTGCAGGAATGAAAGTATTCATGTGTCCTTGGATGGAATTGAAACATATGGGTGCATACGTATTCGGTGGTTCTCTTGCAGCTCTCGCATCAGTTGGTGCAGCGGCTACAGCGGATCCTGAAAAACTTGGAAAGAAAAAAGGATAAATTATATTATGAAACTCAACCAACGCTCGGTACAAATTCTCAAGAATTTTTCTACCATTAATCCGTCAATTCAGTTTCGAGAAGGTAATGCTCTCAAGACTATTTCGCCAAACAAAACCATTATGGCGAAAGCAGTTCTCGAAGATCAGATTCCACAAGACTTTGCAATCTATGACTTGTCGCGATTCTTAGGAGTGTCATCTTTGTTCGAAGATCCTGATTATGTACTCGCTGATCGCAATGTTGTGATTGCGGCACCGGGACGACAGGTAAGTTATACTTTCGCTGATCCTAATACGATCGTGTCAGCTCCAAACAAAGACATTGATATTGGTGATGTCGATGTGCAGTTCGAACTGAAGCAAGAAGTATTTGCCGAAGTAATGAAAGCACTCGGTGTGATGAGCTTTCCTGAAGTTGTAGTTGCAGGCGAAAATGGTCGAATTGTTTTACGCGCAACTGATACGAAGAATCCATCAGCAGATAAATATGACATTGAAGTTGGTGAAACAGATCTTGAATTCACCTCTGTCTTCAAATCCGAGAATCTCAAAATCTTATCTGGCAACTATGTTGTTGGTATCTCATCGAAAGGTATCTCACACTTCCGCGGTGATGATGTAGAATATTGGATCTCGATCGAATCGAACTCTGCTTTTTAATATAGGGGCGTAAGCCCCTAAATTATTTTGATATAAATAATTCACTGATTTGTGCTTCCTTATATGATGTCTTTGTTACGAGACTTAATATGAGGAATAATCATGTCTGAAGAAAAATATCATCCTGCTGACACTAATGGTGATGGCAAGGTAAGCAAAGAAGAAGAATTGCTGTATCTGGAATTCAAGCGAAAAGAACTTGAAGATGCTGATGCGATGCGTGATGCTCAGCGTAATATGACTTGGTTTGCACTGGCTGGTCTTCTCTTATATCCATTCGCTGTCGTATTGACAGATATTATAGATCTTGAACAAGCTGCCAAAATCCTTGGTGATATGGCTGCTACTTATTTTGTTTCCGTTGCCGGTATTGTTGCGGCGTTTTTTGGAGCGCAGGCTTGGAGCAAAAAGTAAATGAGACATATGATCATATTCATTATGTTTCTGCTTTTATCAGGATCTGTAGCTGCTGAAAAAAGTATTCGTGAAGATTACATAGAACCATCAGAACCAGTTGAAGATATTGTCGATCCTAACAATGAACAGAACGGCGATTTAAATTCTAATCAACAAAATTCAAACAATAACAATAGAAGTACAACTAATATTGGTGCAGGAGCAGGAGCTCCGACGCCAGTACCTACGGCTATCGCTCCATCTCTCATGTCGTCTGGGAGTGATACCTGTTTACAAAGTCGAGGAACCGGTGTGCAATTATTAGATATCGGAGTTTCGCGTGGAGCATATAAGCAAGATGAAGAATGTAACCGACGACGTGACGCGAAAGTCTTCAAAGATTTAGGCATGGTGCTACCAGCAGTTAGTCGCATGTGTCAAAATGAAGACAATTGGAAAGCCATGTTTTCATCAGGCAATCCATGTCCGATATTAGTGGCCGGTAAAATGGTCTTTGGTAAGAGAGCCGTGCTGGCAATGAGAAACCAGCCAACGGTTTATATTCCTGATTACGATGAAAATAGAACTTACTACGACACAGTTTTAGGAATAGGACAAAAAGATGAAAAATCTGAAAAATCTGATGATGAGCGTAGCATTAGTGAGCGGTTCCGCACTAGCGGGTCCAGTACAGTGGAATAGCGTCGATAACCTCGTAACTGCTTCCGGTAGTATCAATACAACTTTAGACGCCGCTATTAAGCGTGTTGGTGGTGTACAAAGTGGAATTGGTGTTTCTGCTGGTAACATTACGCCCGATGGATTCCTAGAAACTTCTGCTACGTTGTTAACGAGTGCACAGCAAGATGCCTACAACCTTGCTGTCTTGGAAGTCACCGCGGATGTATTTTCGAAAACAGCAGCAGAGTATTTTGCTGAAGAGTATGAAACTGCGGGTATTAGCTTTAGTGAAGCAGTTGATGCATTCGTCAATGCTACTACAGCTATCGCAATTGCAAGTCATGTAGGAAATATGGCAACACAGGTACAAACATCCGGTGATGCTATTCAAGGTCAACAACTACAGGCGTATGTTCAGAACAACTCTGTTTTGATTACGACTGCAGAACTTGATGCCTTTAACAACTCGCAAACTGCATTGCAAGATGCAGCTGATCAGTATGCTGCGGTTGCCGCAGTATATAATGATGCGCAAATGATTTCTAATTTCCAGACTAACGCTGATTTAAACGGTGTAGATTTCTTGAATGCTGATTCAGTATTCTTAGATCGTATCGAAAATCAAGGGCTCACTGGCTTTCAGGCTGGTGTCGTAGTTGACTTTACATCAACTGCAAGCTTGATGTTAGTTGAAGATATTAGTGCTAATATTGAAACGACAAACTTCTTTGTTAACGCAGGTGCCACGAGCTTCTTTTATACACAAGGCCCAACACAAGATGTTGACACAACTTGTTCTGTTGTAAATGGTGTACTCACTGGTACATTCCAAAACGAAGATCCTGCAATGCCATGTTACATTGAACCAATGCCATAGGAAACTAAAATGTCAATAGAAGAAATGGAACTAAATGTTGGCGGTACATCATTCAAAGGTGTATGGCTAGCAGTGCTTCTTTCATTTTCTTCTACACTTGGAGGCGGTATTTGGGCCGCCTCTGAGTTCTTCTCACGACTAAATTTGTTAGAGGAAACGGTAGAAGAATCGCTAAAAAATACTGAGCTAGTATCTGCTCGTTTCAATGATCTCAAGGAAGAGATTGATGAAGACTTAAATGATGCTGATGTAGAAATAAACAAAGTGACTCAACAACTCTTAGACAATGATGTAGCTGGTCTACAAGGCAAGTTAGCAACACTAGGTACAAACCTAAAAAGTATTATGGATCGACAACAAGAACTGATTACACTTGGTGAACGTATTGTCGAAGTTGAGAAAAAAATAACCGAAACTGAAACACTCGTTTCGAAAGCTGAGATACTCTTTAAAGATGCAGATAAAATCAACAATAAACTAGATGTGATTCAAAAAGAGATCGACGATTTATGGAACGGCCTCGATTATCTTTCGAATCCATACGGGAGCTAATATGACTGGATTTATTTTCTCTTTGTGGGAGTGGGTCAACGCGTTGACTCTACTAAGCGTAATGTGTTCGGCCTTTGTTGCCGCGACACCAACACCAAAAGACGATGAGCTGTGGGGAAAGATCTATAAGTATATAGATGTCTTCGCACTCAACATAGGCAAGGCAAAAGATAAGTACAGCCTATAACATGTCAAATATGTGAGGAATGCTGTATAATTTATATTGATCAACACCCTGAGGTTTTTTATATTATGAATGATGATTTTTTATGGGTAGAAAAGTATCGGCCACGTACTGTCGCTGATACTATTCTACCAGTCCAACTTCAACAAACGTTTCAACAGTTCGTTGATGATGGTAATGTACCAAATCTTATCCTCACCGGTACTGCCGGTGTGGGTAAGACTACTATCGCAAAAGCCATGCTCGAGCAACTCGATTGCGATTACATCGTTATCAACGGTTCGATGAATGGCAATATCGATACACTTCGCAACGATATCATGTCGTTCGCATCATCGGTATCTCTTCAAGGTGGTCGTAAGTATGTGATCCTCGACGAGGCAGATTACCTTAATCCAAACTCAACTCAACCAGCTCTTCGTAATTTCATGGAAGAGTTCTCCAAAAACTGTGGCTTCATCCTCACATGTAATTTCAAGAATAAGATCATCGATCCACTACATTCTAGATGTAGCGTTGTTGAGTTTAAGCTTGACAAAGAACAACGTATGGAATGTGCAGCACAGATGTTCAAGCGTACATGCACTATCCTTGATAGCGAGAACGTTGATTATGACAAAGCAGTTGTTGTTGAAGTAGTCAAGAAACACTTCCCTGACAATCGTCGTATTCTCAACGAGCTACAACGATATTCTGCAACTGGTCGTGTCGATACAGGCATTCTTACCAATTTGCAAGAAGTGACTCTCGACAATCTACTCAAATCTCTCAAAGAAAAAGACTATACCTCGGTTCGTAAGTGGGTAGCAGACAACAGCGATGCTGATAATACTGTCATCTTTCGTCGACTGTATGACAAATGTTCAGACTTCATGGAAAGCGGTTCGATACCTCAGCTCGTTCTTATTCTCGCTGACTATCAATACAAGGCTGCATTCGTTGCTGACCATGAAATAAATATGACTGCATGTCTCACTGAAATTATGGCGAATTGCTCATTTAAATGATTGTTGTTCCTAAGTTCCTCACTCTCGATACCTGTCTCAATATCACTCGTGAATTGGATGACAGGCTATTGAAAGAAGGAATGTGGAAAATTAACAAGAACAACTGGGCAGATCATCTTACTCGAGGCTTTGACGGAGCTGTATATCTTGCAGATTTCAGAGACCACATGGCACAAGATGACAAAAAGATTTGTTGGAAAATACAGAATAGTGGTTACTTCGATCGTAGGATCAATTGGCAAAAGACAAGATTGGTCATGCAAGTATGGGACACTGGCTCAGGTTGTAACTGGCACGCCGACAATCATGTTGACTTTGCCTGTACCATTTATCTCAACGATAGATGGCAAGAGGAATGGGGTGGTCTGTTAAAATATAGACCGAAAGACGAAGACAAGTATGTCATACCAGATACAGGTACAATGGTCATCAACACTGATCAAACCTACCATATGGTCACTGAACAGAAGGCTCCATTCTATCGATACACTTTGCAATGTTTTGGAACATACGAATGAAAATATTTAAGAACAAGAGACCACTGTGCGAAGTAGCTGCATGTAGTAACTTTTTAGAAGACGATCCAGTCATCATCTATCTCGACGAACATGAGTTTAAAGTTTGTAACGAATGTAGTATGGTATTAGAAGCAATAACGACCAAATTTGAAGAGCGAGAAGACGATGTCGAATCCATTTGATTACCTTAATTCTATCAACACCACCAAGAAGAATCTTATGCGAGGTTCTAACGATGATGATGTGGCTGAGAAAGACTATCTGCCATTCATGATCAATCGAGGACTGTCTTACTTTCAGGATACCATCGCTCTTGCCAATGAGATGAATCGCTATCACGACATCGACAAAAAAATGCAATACGAGTTTTATATAAATATTGTCAGACCACGGAAGAGATTTTCTAAGTGGTTCAAAAAAGAAGAAGATAGTGACATCGAGGCGGTAAAAGAATATTATGGATATAATGACCAGCGAGCTTCTCAAGCACTTTCCATTCTCTCAAAAGAACAATTACAAATAATAAAAAGCCGACTAGAAAAAGGTGGTTAGTGTATGAACATCGACTCGTTAATTGAGGTCGAACTTGTATCTCCCGATGATTTTTTAAAGGTGCGCGAGACGTTAACACGAATCGGTATTGCATCGCCACGGGACATGAAATTATATCAGTCATGTCACATCCTACACAAGCGTGGTAAGTATTACATCGTACATTTCAAAGAGTTGTTTGCGCTTGACGGAAAGCCAACAAATTTCAATGAGCAAGATGAAGGTCGACGAAACACAATTACAAAGCTGCTGGCCGATTGGAATCTTATCAAAGTGACAAGACCAGACAGCATTAGCGAACCAATAGCTCCAATCAATCAGATCAAAATCATTGCTCATAAAGACAAAAATGACTGGCAATTGGTTGCTAAATATAACATTGGAAACAAAGGTAAAAATTAATTTTAAAAGTGCTTTAGAATCAATAAGTTAGAGAGTGACAGAGGCATGTACATCAGTTATGAATTGTAGTAGAATGGTACTTCAAATTGGAGATATCTATGGCTATCGTACGATCTTACGGTCTTGATCCACTACAGAAGAAAATAGCTAAAAGCTTCTGCGATTTCGCGATGAAGAAGTTTATGCCTCGTATTCATAATAAGATATGCATCAAAATTAAAGGCAAGGACACCTTGCTAGATGTAGAAGGCATACACGCTGATGTAATTTACGAAGAGTCTTGGTCACCTCGTGAATTCGTTTTACGTATTGATACTAAGCAATCTTACGAACTTTTTACCAAGTCATTGGCCCATGAATGCGTACACATTAAGCAATGGGCCAAAGGCGAAATGAGACAATACGAACGTGACTACAAAATGACACGTTGGCACAAAGAAAAAGTCAACGTCGATCGTGTTGCGTACGGTGAATTACCATGGGAGATTGAAGCTCATGGTCGTGAATATGGATTATATGTAGAATTCTTGGAAAATAATGAGACCCTTGGAGCTTTGATTGATGAAACACATACGGATTACAAACTGCTCGGACCAAAGCAGATGGTATTCAAATTCGGTCGGTAAGACGTTCCCTCTCCTTAAAGAATACGATACAGAGTATCTCACCTTGCAAGAGCCAGACGACAGCGTGTTGCCCGGCTATCGCTTTAAAAATTATATACTGAAACAAGACTCGGAGTTGTGTAATGAATGATGTTATGACGTACGTCACCATGGGTGGCGAGATTGTTGGTCGATTGAAAGAAGAGCTTGATGATCGTTTGATTATTGAAAATCCACGTGTGTTTGCAGCAACACCAGAAGGCGCAGCCTTTGTGCCGGGTGTATGTATGACAGGCGAAAAAGAATTGTCTGAATGCGAAGTCATGAAGACTGGCGTTATTCTTATCAGCCGCACTGATCCTCAAATTGTCAAAGCTTGGCAACAACAAACATCTGGTCTCGTATTGCCGTAATGATTCTCGAGAATGATCCCTTATTACCGATATATCATATCTTATATACTGGCGACAAGGAAGGTGTAAAAGGTCATAATGTAGAAAAGTACTTTGACGATTTTCGAACAGTGAGAATCGTCGATGCTAATACTGTCGCGCGACGTACACAGGCATGGGATTTTTACAATGGTCACATGCTGAAGAAGCACACCTTATCGATCAAAACTTTCTACAAATCAAAAGAGAAAGTAGAAAACTTCCAGTACATGAAGTGTGCGCCTGACACACATCAGAACTACTATCGTGATATTATCAAGATGCAGTGGTTGTGCAATAATATTATCGATACTGGTCTACGCGAACCTGTTACAGCAGTCACGTTCCCATACAAAGACAAAGATATCGGTAAAATCAGATACAGTTCTGTGATACATCCCGGCACATTTAGATGGTATGCATTTCAAATATGTGACGTCAATCCACAATGCATTGTGTTCGATCCATTCGATCAGTTTACTGATTATCCAAAAGCAACATTGAGCGAGTGCTTAGACTTGTTTACTGAGGAAAGTAACAAGTATGAGATTGCAATCTTACCTAATAATGACAACTATCTTACACCTCAAATCATGAATATGAAAGATGGTTCTACGAATGCATCGATGACCAAAGCGGTCACAGAATATGAAGAACGTGTGAAAGAACATTGGCATTCACCTATCAATATCTTTGTTGGGTATGACTCAAGACATAACGATGTACATGAGGCTTGCATAAAGAGTATCAAACTCAGCAGCACAGGTATTGAAAACACACCTAATATCAACATCATTCCACTTGACATTGCTGATATACCTGAATACGATCGTGAGTTTGCCAATCAAAGTGTTGAGTTCTCATACTCAAGATTTCTTGCACCGTACCTGTCTGACTATAAAGGATGGAGTATTTTTGTCGACAATGATTACATCTTCGAGTCAGATATACTCAATCTATTATGGTTTATCGACGATACGAAAGCAGTGTCGGTTGTACAACATGACTTTGAGAAGAAATACGATAAGAAGTTCGGTGATACTAAAGATGTGTGGTATGACAAAAAGCTATGGTCAAGCCTGATGGTTTTCAATAACGCTCATCCTGATTGCCAAAAATTGACACCAGAAACGATCAATACTGAGTCTGGAAAATATCTACATCAGTTCGAATGGACAGAGAATGTTGGCAAGATACCTGACAAATGGGCATGGCAAGAAGGCTATAGTCCAGTCGATGAATTTGATGACGCTCGTTCCATGCACTGGACACGAGGTGGATACTGGATAAATAATATGGACATTGATGATATATATGGTATGAATGTGCACGCAGCATATCATTACATCAATAATGACTTTCCATCGACGTATAAAAGCTATATAGATCCGAGGAAGTATTTTTACATGGACTTTATAGCAAGGAAAGATAATTCGAAATACTGTCAACCCAAAGATTTAGGAGAATGACATGGATAATTTAATCGCACTTGTATTGTTCGCCGGCGCAGCAGTTGCCATTTATTACTGGCTTCAAAAGCGCAAAGAACCAAAACCCTTTTCGCCTGCAAACCCCGGTATTAGTGAAGCATATTTCAATCAGATTGTAGATGGTTATCTACGACTTGGTCGCGAAGGAATGATTCAAGAATGGTCACGCCTTATTATTGATAAAGGTGGAAACTATGTACCACCTACACTTGGTGACGGCATGACTGATATGGAAATTGCCACTGAGATGGCAATCCTACAAACTGGCGTAAGATACTAGTTTACAAATGAATGCATACGATGTAGAATGGTATGGAAATGAGGAAACACGTATGCAAGAAAAAGTAATTCTAACCGACTGTGATGGCGTACTTCTTGATTGGGAGTATGCCTTCGGTCGTTGGATGGCCCGCCACGGATATGAAGTAAAAGTAGAGGGTGTCTATAAAATGGACGTCAAGTACGGTCTCCCTCGACAAGCGTCGAAGGCGTTAGTACGAATGTTTAATGAAAGTGCATCAATCAGGAAGATACCACCACTGAGAGATGCAATTAAGTATGTGCGAAAGTTACATGAAGAACATGGCTATGTATTTCATGCCATTACTTCTCAAACAGATGACGAGTATGCACAACACCTTCGAATCAAAAATTTATGTGAACTGTTCGGACCATCTACGTTCGAAAAGTATGTCATCTTAGACTGCGGTGCAGATAAGGATGAAGCGTTAGCAGAATACAAGAACACAAATTGTTTTTGGATCGAAGATAAAGTAGAGAATGCATTGGTCGGTGAGACGATGGGTTTAAGATCAATCCTCATGGCTCATGGCTTCAACGAAAATCAAGAAGAATGGGCAGACTCTGAAATCATCAGAGTACAGGATTGGAGAGAGTTGTATGACGTCATCACCGGATACTAAGAAATGTGTCCAGTGTGGTAAAGAATTTAGGGTTGTATTAGTTTGGGCTACGTATTGTAGCGGCGATTGCGAGAGAAAACATTATGACAAAATGGCAGGAGCACACAAAAGAAGTGCAGATAAGCGAGTTCTTCGCTCAAGATGATTCACGTAAAGCTGTATTGAGTCAAGATAAATACCATTATATATGCCGATTGTATGACATAACACATTCCGGTATATTGAGAGAGTATGACACTGTATTGATTGCTGATAGAACACAACAATATGCAGAAGATTGCTGTGAGAATTTTGTAAATTATGTTGGTAGTTTCAATATTCGCTGAAGCTTGTAATAGGAAGTGCGGACGCGGGTTCGACTCCCGCCGCCTCCACCAAATGAACACTGTTGATCTAAAGAGTAGTCATTTTAGTCTACGATCAAGATCCCGGCCGCCGGGTATGTGGGTGGAAATCCGACACAGTGTTCATCTGATGGGGGCGTAATGGATTCGACGGGCGACTGAAAGCAAGTGGAGAATCGTCAATGATGCTGACGTTAAACAGGGTCAAACAAAATAGTTGCAAACGATGACAACTACTACGGTGATTACGCACTAGCTGCCTGATCCCGCGAGGCTCGCTCCCTCCTCGTCGCCCAACGGGAGCTTCGATTTAGGACTATAGTATGACACCAAAAAGTAAAGGCGATCCAATGCAACGAGCATTAGGACGATTCAAACCAGATCGAAACTGGTATCCAGACGACTTCGATTGGTATCTCAAATGGGTTGCCTCGATTCTCGTTCTTATATCTCTAGCCATGCGTTCAGCTGGCATCGATTATCGTATGTACGATCTTGGCTTTGGTTTAGCTGGCATTGTTCTATGGACATGGGTATCTGTCATATGGAGAGATCGAGCTCTTATCATGTTGAATTCAATCTCGGGCTTTATGTTAGCAGTTACTATTCTTAGGGAAATGTAATGGCTCTGATTGCTGAAAATTATACACCTCTAAAATTATGGGCAACACCGATTGTCGAATACAATATCGAGTTTACTGAAGAAGAAAATCAGTTGATCGAAAAATTCAATGATGATGCTTTCATTGAAAAGCACAATGCTACGATCGACGGTCCAGAAAAAAACTTTAGATTGGCATGGATGGGTTACAACATATTGAATCGTAATCCTGAGTTTCAATCAATCGCAAAGACAGTCGTCGAATTATCATTTCACTATCTACGTGATGTCTGGAATCAGAATATACCTGATGACCTCGCTCTTACGATATCAGATTCATGGATTGTAAAGGTTGGAGGCGACAGCAACTTTAACGAACCAAATTACTTTAGAAATCACAATCATGCTGGTGCATTACTTACTGGCATCATCTATCTTGATGACAGCAGTCATGGTACTGTCATTAAAAACCCACAGTATGATTTTCCTTTCTTTCCATTCGTATGGAAACCGCTCGTAGATGATCCATGGCGCAAATCCGAATACATCTCAGAATCAAAAAGAGGCAAGGTGCTCATCATGCCGGCCAAAACACATCACGAATTATTTCAAACTCCTGATGAATCCGACAGACGATCAACTATCATCTTTAATATATGGCCAACTGGTGTGATAAGTGCGCAAGCAGGTTCAGAGCTTGATGTTGAAGACTTTGCCAACTGTTATACTCAAGCTGATTTAGCCGACTAGTTACAAAAGCATGTACATTCGTTTTGCAATGCTGTAGAATAGCATCTGTCAAATGGAGATATATACTATGGGTATGATGTTCACTAACACACTTTCGTATGACATGAATGGCCGTAAGCGTAAGGCCAAGAAAGCCAAAGGCGAGGTGTATGGCAAATACAAACCAGAATTCAAACCTTATGTGGCTAAGCCAAGTACACCTCGTCGCGACGAAGGTGTTACATATGCATCTGTACCACTGTCTGCCAACAATGCTCAGACACCACGTAAGGAGTCAATGAAGTACACTGGTACCTTGATTAAAGGTATCGCAACAATGCACAAGTCAAATGCTGTGCCAGTTATAGAGAAGTCTCACGCTGAAGACATCTCGAGGATGAGGAGATAAAATGAAGTACTTTGCAATCGCGCTGTTCATGATGGCATCATCACCAGCTTTTTCTGAAGATAGATTCGAAGACATTCGCGATAAGTGGAAGATGTGCACAACTTGTCATGGAGCTCAAGGTCAAGGTGGTATTGGACCAACACTTGCAGGTCAGTCTGCTGATGACATTATTGATAAGCTGTTGCATTATAAGGCAGGTCATCAACTTGGTTCACAGTCCGCATTGATGATTCCATGGGCTCAACAATTAACTGAAGGACAGATCGGTACTTTCGGTGTATTTGTTCAAGAAGGATTTCCAGATCAGTGAACGGTAAGGGTGACAAGAGACGACCTCCTAGTGTAGATCAAAAAACATTTGATAGCAACTGGGATCGTATTTTTAATAAACAGCAACAACAACCTGCGCAGCCTAATCTTGATGAAAAGAAAAGGCAAGCGCAGGATCGTCGGAATGGTTGAATTTAAGCAACCACGATATTGATCTTCTCAACTTCACATTGCATAGTTTTTCGTCCTTGTTTTACAAGGACTTTATCTACTGGAAAGTGACGTTGTTTAGTGAGTATCTTTACAGGTTGAGTGGGATCAATGGTGCAGTTTTCAACTGTGATGGCCCAAGTGTATTTGTCTTGTTCGACATATACTATTTTGGTTTCTTCTTGATTTGCGTATGCAAATGTAGATGTGAGTAGCAAGAGTGATGCTAGATATTTCATTTTTGTCTCCTTTTTTCGTCATCACGACGAGTTAATTGCCTCACGGCATAGTTTTATTTATACAAAATTGTAATACAACCTTAACATAGACTTAACAAAAAATTAACAATTTAGCCGCTATAGCACAATTGATAGTGCATTCGCCTTGTAAGCGAAAGGTTCTTGGTTTGAGTCCAAGTAGCGGCACCATTTTAATTCCCTGTTAGCTCATGTTAAAGAGCAACTTTGTATAAATAAAAATACGGAGGTGCTTATGAAAACATGTAAACATTGTGGTATAGATCTATCTACTGTCAAACATGAAGGTAGACAGTGTAAAACTTGTCGTAATGGATTGGCAAGATATGGTTTAAATCGCAAACAACAACAGGAGTTGTTAGAATCACAGAATCATAAATGTGGTATTTGTGAACAAGAAGTAGAATTATTCGTGAATAATAATCAGGCAGGAGTAATTGATCATTGTCACGAAACAGGAAACGTTAGAGGGATATTATGTGGACCATGCAATACAGTTTTAGGACGAATAGATATTGTTGGCCAACAAAAATTCTTATCTAACGTCGAAAAATATATTCCCGAGTAGCTCAGTTGGTAGTAGCAATTGACTGTTAATCAATGGGTCGTAGGTTCGAGTCCTACCTCGGGAGCCATTTTTTTATATAAATGTGAAAAATTAACAAAAATAATTGAAAATAATCGCACTTTTTTCTCAAAAAAGTCTAATGAAATCAATAAGTTACAAGTCTCAAAAAACTCTAATCAAATCAATAACTTAGAGATGTACTTTCCTGACCATTGTAGTATAATGGTACCATCAAATAGAGGAAAGCAGACATGGCACGAATCATCTACCAAACAGAATGTGAAATCGCAGAGATGAAGGACAGCGGTATCGACTTCAACCAAGCCCTTCGTATCATCAAGGGTTTCATGGGTACAGACGATACTCTTGACGCCCTTCAAGGTTTCGAGCGTCGTTATTCGAAAGCTGAGGTTGATGCTCTCGAGACTGACGACTACGATTTCGACCACGAATGGCGGTACGAGGTTTACTCTTACAACCTTCTGGTCGAAGGTTTTTCTAAATTGTTTGCTCCAAAGGAGGTAGCGTAATGCCAGTAACTGAATGGTGGATGAGAGGTGAGATGGGCGAGTATCTTCGCGATTGTGTTGAGCATCGCATTTATAATGCGCCCAACCCTGAGTGGGGTGAGCTCGAGCAAGACGCTAAGCGTGCAGGCTTGTCTTACTCAGAGACGTTTGAATTTTTGCAGAATGTAAGAGAGGAAGGTTAATCATGGAAGTTAAGTCAGGTCGTACCCCAGCATACGTTTGCACTTTAGATCCAATGTCAGTTGGTGATATGCAACACCTTGATCACATGCGCGCAGCAATTGCTGCAGCAAATCGTACCGCAGAACGCGTGTACACGAAGTACGGTTCGAGCTACATTGCTAAGCAGCGTGTGACTGTCAAAGGTCGTAAGCCTATTCAAAAGCAACTCGTTAACGTTGGCGGTTATTACGGTAAACCAAAACTCGCTTGGAGAGGTCACAATTCTTTCGGCGACATCGTAGGTGGTCTTGCCAATGCTGGTGAGTATGACATCTACATTCATCAAGATCGACGAAATTGGGAGTATGCATAATGAATGAACAAAGAAACTGGTTGATACATCAACTATCAATGGAAGACATAAAAGTCTACCGACTTATGGCTCTTGAAACAGAAGAGCTTATTCGTCTCGCTAAGTCATATGGTATTGAGTTATGACACATCCATTTAGAAAGATGCAGGAACGCCTGCGTCAAGAAGGCTGGTATGTTGGTTGGAACGAACCATGCTGTCAGTCATGTGCATGGTCTTGTCTACCTGACTATCTTGACGAAGAGAAAGAGATCGACGTCGACTTTTCCAAGGTACTCTTCAATCACTCACAAGATTGTGAAGTCGATATGTACATGGATGAAATGGAATGTGAGATGTGTGATGGTGAAGGCTACTATTACGAAGAAGATCTCAACGAAGATCAAGGCGAAGATGATGACGATGAATGTCCTAAATGTGGCGGAAGCGGATACAATCAAGCCTTACTCGAAACGATGTATGACGATGACGAATTCGATCGTTCGGTTGACGGCTTTCTATGTCTTACACCTGAAGCATCGAATGGATCAAATTTCTGTTTCGATGGCAGCAAAGAAGGTGTCGAGAACTTCAAAGCCGTTATGCCAATCATTGAGGAGTGTGGCATCAAAATACATTGGAACGGTTCCGGCGATTCAAGGATTGAACTGACATGGAGAGATTGATAGATATTAGTATAGCTTGTACTATTATAGACATTACTCTCTTAATAGCATTTCAATTATTAGTCAACCGAAGTATGATATGATGTCAGAAAAAACATACAAATACAGACAGGTATCGTTAACATTGATTGAGGGAGCTGCGTTAGTATCACGTAAGTTTCCTAAGTCATATGTTTATCTGCCCGAAGATCAACGTCTTAGCGATTTGATGAATGATGAACGACAGTTCCTCCCAGTGTATAAAGAAAATCAATATCACATGGGCGACTATGATATGATGATTGTAAACAAAGCAGTCATCGCAGTGATTGAAGAGGAAGGTAATGGCGCGAAGAAAAAAATCAGTAGAGAAGGAATTAAAACCAATAGCGGGATTCGTTTCGACACCGACTAATAAGATACCCGGCTATAAAACAAGCTTTCGAAAAGGTGGTATCACATTTAATGTTGGTGATACAATCTTGGCTGGTGTAGGTGATGAGGCGATAGAAGGTCAGCTGACTTCTGTTCTCGCCTCGCAGTTCGTTGTAACAGGTGATCAAGCACCATATGGTAAGTTCTTCTTTTATAATGGTACGAAGCTAGTGATGATTAAATCTACAAAACCACAGAAGCCTAAGCGCAAGCGACGTACGAAGAAATGATTGAAACTCCAGTTTTTCCAACGATGTTTTATGAGATGAATATTGATCCGAATCTTGCGATCGATATCATTGCATACATTAAAGAACAAGAACCAAGAATAAGATCGATATCAGAGGCATCACAGCCTCATCCTATTACTGACTATGCAACAGATTTTGCTCATCCCATACACATACCATTATTTCATGAGCATGTCATTCCAGCTGTAGAGGCATCAGCTAGCTCAATTGGATACAAATTTCAGTTAGAAAATTATTGGGTGTCATGCTATACTGGACCAGCTGGTTCACATCCTATGCATAATCACCAAGAGAAATACAATGGTAGAATCATGATGTCAGCCATTCTATATTTGTCTGATATTGGTTTTACTGATTTCTTTAACATGAGCTATTCAGCTGACCAATATATGTATAGCGTACCATCGAAGATGGGTAAGATTGTATTCTTTCCTTCTATCGTACCTCATCAATACAGAGCAGAACAATACGACGGTAATAGCCGTTACACATTACCATTCAACGGAAGCTTTATACGTGCAGACTAGAATTATATACGTAGAACAATCTGAAAAAAGTGTAAAAGCAGCAACAGCATTAAAAGAAAAGATGTTGGATTATTTTAAGAATGTAGAATTGTCTGCTGGTGTATGGAAAGATGACGTCGATATTTCTAAACACAAGTTGCTACCGTATTTTGGTGGACAACACGGCAGTGAAGGTCGACTAGATATAGCTGCTGAAGTGGCAACCTTTCTTTCTCATAAACAATGCTGGGAAGAGTGTGCCAAAGGTTTTGAGAATATGCTCATTCTCGAGGATGATGCTGCATTCTTAAACGATCCGGATATGACAGCTATTGAGATGTTTCACGGTCATGTTCTTAATCTTGGCATACCAAATTGGGGCACACCAAATGGTAGACAGAAAAAGTCAATCATAAAACGCAGAGAGTTAAAGCGCCGGCTCGACTGCAACTATGATCATAACGTTATGAATATTACAAATGATAAATGTGATTGTGACAACATTAATTTATTCGGTGCACATGCATATATTCTGTCGCCAGCAGGTGCAAAATTATTATTAGCTGATGTAAAAAATGGTATTAGACCAGCTGATGTTTTCATTCGACAAGAGATAGTCACCATATATGATTTGTTTCCACTCATTGCAAATCAATCAACATATATTGGAGAATACTTTTCAAACATAGTGAAAGATTATAATGTATGATGACATAGAAGGTTACGCCACTTCTGCTTTTTTCGAATGTGTTGGTATGATCAATGACGCGATTAAGAGTGATGCAGGTATCGCCGAAATAGGCGCATATAAAGGTAAGAGCTTTTGCATGTTGAATCACTATTCGAATGGAAAAGAATCATACGCATTTGATATCTTCGAAGATCAACAATTTAACTGGCCGAGATCGGGCACAATTGATTTGACAATGGATATGTTTACCGAAAACTTACGTAAGCATGATCGTTGGTCCGGAAAAAATGTACATATCATGAAGTGCGATACGCTATATTCGACGAAGCTTATCACTGAAGATTTTGTAAAGAAGAAAGTAAAAATGTTCAGTGTAGATGGTTCTCATACGAAACATCATGCACTCAACGATCTGTATATTGCTGAAAAGTGTATTACAAAGGATGGCGTTGTCATTCTCGATGATTTCTTTTCATCGCAATATGCAGGACCTACGGAAGCGTTGTTTGCCTATGAAGGAAACCTCGTTCCGTTTTTTAATGTTGATGGTGCTTTATTTTTGTGTGATCAGAGTTATCACAATCAATACTATCAACATGTTTATACCCGTACTATCAATGCACATGGAGGACATACAGAGTTCTTCAACAATATCAGTAATATTAATATTGTTAATTTTTCAAAGTTGTTAAATTTTGATGTACTGTGGTATAAATATATGCCGTGATGCCTAATGGGTCACATAATTCTTGCTTAATAAAAAAGGAGAAAACCACTATGGTTACGACTAAACATTTTACGTTCCCTACCTCTAGCTTTATCGGATTCGACCACCTCTGGGATGAGATCACCAAGCTGCAACAAGTTGGCGATAACACATACCCGAGACACAATGTAGTCAAGCACAGTGAGACGGAGTACAGTATCGAACTGGCTTTAGCTGGCTACGGGAAGGACGAGATTGAAGTAGAGTTGAAGGAAGGGATACTCGTCATCAAAGGCGAACCGTCCAAAGATGACGTAGAGTACCTGCATAAAGGAGTCTCTACTAAGAGATTCACACGAACGTTCCGTCTGTCCGAACACGTTGTAGTGGATGGAGCTGACTTCAAGAATGGACTACTAGTCATAGATTTGAGAGTAGAAATTCCAGAAGAAAAGCGTCCTCGCAAAATTCCCATTGGAAAACAATTGCTAACAGAGGACTGAGATGAAAAAACTGGCCATTACGGCTCTATGTTTTTTTTCTTCATTATCGCAAGCATCTGACATGGAAGAGATGGTTGTAGTAGCACGGCAAGTACGAATTGTATTGCTGTCTATCAACGAGACTCACCGGTACGATGCGTTTACACGCTCTTGGATATACGATGCCGCTAAAGAAAAGGCAGCGATGGCTAAGAAGCTTGCAGATATTGAAGACAAAAAAGCCGCCTAACAAAAAGGGGCTTCGGCCCCTTTTCTTAGACAACCTCTAAACGGCCCATTAACCTTTCAGCGCGATTAGTTACTTGACGATACCACAATGAATCACGACCTTCCACAGCAGCAGAACTCCACTCACCACATTCGAGGTGGGCATTCATCTTCTTAAATTTTGATAAGCGAGTACGACCCATATTGAACATCATATTGACAAGAATTTCTTGTACTTCACCGGGATATCCTTCCCAAATATCAGGTCCATATAATGCAACACATTCACTTATAGCCAAATCGAGATCCGCTTCGAAGAGTTCGAAGACTCTTTCTTCCGATACTTTTGTTCCCACATCGGCTCCGTGTTCTGGCTCTCCTTCTTTAATGAGGTGGCCGACTCCAAGGGTTGGATAGCCGAGGTGATCAAGGTAGATTTCATACTCGACGCCTTCATCGATCTTGAGTTGTTGATATACATTGTTTCTGTCCATTATGTTTACTTTCCTATGTTTTTTTGGTAGAATAGCCTTATGACTAAATTTTATACTAATATCGATCAGCACGGTTCGCAGATACTCGTACGTGGCTATAATGAAGATGGCACACCTTTTCAACATAAAGAGAGATACGAACCTTATTTGTTTATGCGATCTCAGGTTGAGACCGGTTACACAGATATTTATGGTAATCATGTCAAACGCATGGACTTTCCTAACATCGGCGAAGCCAAGCAGTTTCGCAAGAAATACGAAGACGTTGAAGGTGTAGACATCTACGGTCTTGAACGATATAAGTGTGTCTATATTTATGACAACTTTCGAAATCAAGTACCTGATACATCACGTATCAACATTGTCAACATAGATATCGAGGTTGCATCCGATGATGGTTTTCCAGAACCTGAAGATGCCGACAAAGAAGTAACAGCCATTGGCTTACGAGATCGTACTAAAACAGTTGTGCTTGGTTGTGGTGAATTTAAACATGACGATCCTAATACCTACTACGTAAAGTGTAAGAACGAGATTGAGCTACTCGATAAGTTCTTGAACATATGGCAGCATATGAATCCTGACGTAGTCACAGGTTGGAACACAGAATTCTTTGATATTCCATATCTTGTCCATCGCATTGCAAAGTGTGGTGCACTTGGCGAAGAAGCACTTAAAAGATTTTCTCCATGGAATCTGCCACTACGTAAAGGTAGTGTGTTTCGGCCTGGCAGCGACAAAGCTTCAACGACATATCGCATCATCGGTGTAGCAAGTCTTGATTATCTGTCAATCTACAAAAAGTTTAGATTGCAACCGCGTGAATCATACAAGCTCGATTTCATTGCCGAGACAGAACTTGGTACCAAAAAGATTGACTATAGCGAGTATGGCAATCTACACGAGTTGTACAAAAACAACTATCAAAAGTTTATCGAATACAACATTCGAGATATTGATCTGATCTTTGATCTCGAAGAAAAGCTAGGTTTCATCGAACAAGTATTTACTGTCGCATATGATGCTGGCGTCAACTATGAAGACACGCTCGGTTCGGTAGGCATATGGGATGTGATTATTCACAACTATCTCATGGACCAAAACATTGCGGTGTCAGACAAAGTCAACGCCATATCAGATAGACAGATCGAAGGTGGTTACGTCAAAGAACCAATCGTTGGCATGCACAAGTGGGTGATGTCATTTGACCTCAACTCGCTGTATCCTCACTTAATTCAACAATACAACATATCACCTGATACAGGTCTCAATAAGTTTGACGACCTCTTTCATATTACTTCGCGTGCATCAGTCGACAATATCTTATCAGAAGAAATTGACTTTAGCGAATTAAAATCTTACAACGTAACCATGACACCGAATGGCAAGATCTATCGACGTGATCGTCAAGGCTTCTTACCTGCATTGATGAAGAAGATGTATGATGATCGTGTATTGTACAAGAAGAAGATGTTGGAATGCAAACAAGAAGCAATCAAGAATCCAAGCCGACAACTTGAGATTGACATCTCTCGCTATCACAACTTACAACACGCCAAAAAGATTCAGCTAAACTCAGCTTATGGTGCACTTGCCAACAAATACTTCAGATGGTTCGATAACGAGAATGCCGAGGCTATCACCATGGCTGGTCAGTTGTCTATTCGTTGGATCGAAAAGAAGATCAACATATGGTTGAATGACATACTCAAAACCAAAGGTCGTGACTACGTCATAGCGATCGATACCGATTCAGTATATGTGTCATTCGATAAGATGATCGAACTTACCAATCCAAAGAATCCTGTTGAATTTCTTGACAAGGTGGCACAGCAACAAGTCGAACCATTCATCGATAAGTCTTATCGTGAGCTAGCCGATTATCTCAATGCATATGATCAGAAGATGATTATGAAACGAGAAAACATCGCTGATAAGGCAATCTGGACTGCCAAGAAGCGATACATCATGAACGTATGGGACTCTGAAGGTGTACGATACGAAAAGCCAGATCTCAAGATGATGGGTATCGAGGCCATTCGATCAAGTACACCAGCGGTATGTCGTGATTACATTAAGAATACGTTGCAGCTTATCATGTCAACCAGTGAAGCTGATGTGCAAAAATATATTGCTCACATTCGCGAAGAGTTCCGCACATTACCATTCGAAAAAGTTGCATTCCCTCGATCATGTAACTTCGTAAAGTGGCAAACAAACTCACATACAGGTCAGCGATATCCATCTACATATGCTGATGATAAGACAATCTACAAGAAAGCAACACCTATTCAAGTCAAAGGTGCTCTACTATACAACTGGTACTTACATAAATATAACTTGACAAAGAAGTATGAACTCATAAAATCAGGCGAGAAAATTAAGTTTTGTTATCTACGAAAACCAAACTCATTTCGAGATTCGGTTGTTTCGTGTCCTGATATTTTGCCATCGGAGTTTGGCTTGGAACAGTATATCGATTACGATACACAATTCGTAAAAGGTTATCTCGATCCAATTGAAATCATACTACATGCAATCGGTTGGAAGTCTGAAAAGATTTCTACATTGGAGGACTTTTTCAGTGACTAAATCAGCAGTAGACTTACAAGACTTTGACTTTGGTTTTTCGCTTGTAGATGCAGACGAGTTAGACGTCGTACAGCAACTCAAAACAGAGACCACTAATATCTCTTCAACGGCAGAAGAGTGGGAAGCAAACGCCGAGCAATGGCGATTGAAAGCAAATACCATATACAGTGCAATTATACCTTTGCTTGAAAACCTATCGCAATCACCTGAGAAGGAATATATTTTATGGCCGGGTGAAGATCGCGTAAACAAAATCAATGCATTCAAACTAAAGTTAATGCAAATACTGGAGGACTAAATGAACATCAATCATCTCGTCTTAGTGATGGGATTGTTGTTGACGGCAGTTGGTGGGTATTTTTCGGTTATTGGTCTCGCAACAATTTTTGCTGGAGCATTTTGGTCGGTAGTAGTCATGGCGACTACGCTCGAATTATCTAAAGTAGTAGCAGCTTCTTGGATTTACAGAAGCTGGAGTATAGCACCGTTTCTTATACGTCTGTATATGATTATTGCAGTAGTCGTACTGGTGTTCATCACATCGATGGGTATCTTTGGTTACTTATCAAAGGCGCATGTCGAGCAGACAATCAATCAAGGTGGAAATAATGAACTTCAAATCGACAGCTTGGAAAGAAAGATTGCAAGGCAGCAATCAATCATTGTGGATTCAGAGACGGTACTCTCGCAATTGGATCAACAAGTCTCTGTACTCATTCAGTATGACAGAATTCGTGGCCCTTCAGGTTCGATTGCGGTACGCGAAAGTCAATCAGAAGAAAGGAAAGCACTCAACCAGAAGATCGATGCTGCGTACGTTCGAATTGAAGAACTCCAAACGGACCTCGCACCGCTACAAAAACAGTCACTTGCGCTTGAAGCGGAAATTGGCCCGCTTAAATATATTGCGGAGTTAATTTACGGAGACGAAGCCCAGTCTTATTTCGATACTGCTGTTCGTTGGATTATTATATTACTCGTCTCTGTATTTGATCCTCTCGCAGTAACAATGATTATTGCAGGTAACGTTGGACTATCACGAAAAACAATGGTGATACCAATGACAGAAGAAGAAATCATGAAAGACGTTAATATAGATATAAAAAGAAGATCGAGAGAGGGCCATGGCCTAAGCGGGTAGATGTGAAGAAATGTTTAGTATTATTAGCTGGCATACCAGAATGGGATTTGATAAAACCCGGTGAAGATGGTTGGCCAGATTCGATCGTTGAGTCTATTAGATTTAAGCATGTACATCATCGATGGAGAAAGTGGTTAATAGAAAAAAATCCAGACGTTCAGTTTGATCTTAGACTGTCGTGGGATACTACATTCGTTTCTCCATCCGGTGAGTACCTTAAAAAACATATGGGACTCAAGAAAAGATATATCGATCACGACGAAACCATTAAATGGATATGTGAAAACTGCATGGGCCGCAATGGCTACAATGATATCGTCGTCAATGACCTGCCTATCGTAGGCAATGGCAAATGGGAACTACCAACAGAATTGTCCGATCAAAAAATCTATAGTCCTAATATCATGCCCTTTGTTCGTATGTTTCGAGTATTTCAGCAGACAAAGAACATGGGCTATGATTACTTCGTATATGCCAGACCTGATTCATTTATCAAAAGTTCTTTATATCTTGACAAATTTGAGAATACTGCGAGTATCTTTACGCCATCAGAAAATTGGGGCGGACTGTTCTTCAATAATAAAGACTTCGACTATATGTGGGGAGGCACTTACGAGGCTGTACAGCGTCTCTTACGTTTGTTTGTTAGCGCTCCACACATACAACTACAACCTCATCATACACACAAATTATCTGAAAAACGAAAGCTTGAAATATGTTCTAAGTATGATCTATTCGGCATTCAGTTTCGGAAAGAAGATAATGTCACTCGAGATACCGATCAGAGATTATTAGATTATCTCGTTGAGATAGAAAATTATTGGTATGCATGCATTGATATATTTGAGAATGAAGGATACAATTTTAGTACGACACATAATCATGGCATATTGTGTATACTAAAGCAAGCTATGTTACAACCGCATCCAAAATATGATAGAGGCGAACGACCTTGGTAATTATTGCACATCGTGGAAATACAGCAGGATCAGATAAAGATATCGAGAATAATCCAGAACAAATTGACCGTGTCTATCATCAATATGGTTTTCATAGTGAAATCGATTTGTGGCGAATCAATGAGCAACTCTATCTTGGACATGACACGCCTGATTATAAGATAGATTCTGCGTGGTTGAAGATGCGTAGCAATATATTGTGGATTCATTGTAAAAACATTGAAGCATTTGCCATGTTTCAGAATCATCCATATCGCGAGAAGTTCAATTACTTTTGGCATGAGGAAGACGCATATACAATGACGTCACATGGATGGATATGGGCATACCCGGGCAAGAAAGTACCAGACACGTGTAAAGCCATTGCTGTTATGCCTGAAATTACTGGTATGCTGCATAAAGATTTGTGTAACTTTCATGGTGTGTGCACAGATTATGGAGTCAACTACCTGTGATAAAACTTATATTATTTGATTTAGATGGTGTACTCATCGATGCAAAAGATATTCATTATCGAGCCTTGAATAGTGCACTCGGCAAACATTTTAATATCTCTCATGACGAACACTTAAACATATATGATGGTCATAAGACTCGTAAAAAATTACAGATGCTGACTGAGGCGAAAGGTCTACCACTCGAATTGCATGATGAAATATACAATCGAAAGCAAGCTATTACACAGGTAGAAATAGGTAATCTAAAACCTAGCAATAAGATAGTCAAACTCTTTCGTCGATTGACAGATGATGGATATAAGATCGGTGTGTGCTCGAATAGTATTCGACAAACGGTGTTGACTGCTCTCGCAAAATCACAGCTAATAGAATTCTGTTCTGTTATCATATCCAACGAAGACGTAAAGAATAGTAAGCCTCATCCAGAAATGTATTGGAAGGCAATGTCAATCATGAGTGTGCTACCTGAAGAGACAATCATTATTGAAGATTCACCGCCAGGTCTATTGGCAGCTGAACGTTCACGCGCACAATATATAAGAGTAACATCTCCTCGTGATGTGACGATAGATAATATACTGCCGCAAATAAACGGTGATCCAATTGTACATAAATGGAAGAATGATAAGATGAATGTATTGATTCCCATGGCCGGCGCTGGTTCGAGATTCGCCGAAGCTGGTTATACTTTTCCTAAGCCTCTTATTCAGGTCAATGACAGGCCGATGATCGAACTTGTTGTCAATAATATTGGCATCGAAGCTAACTATATTTTCGTTGTTCAAAAAGAACATCGCATCAAATTCAATCTCGACACAATGCTATCATTGATTGCACCTCGCTGTCAGATTGTCGAAGTAGATGGCATTACCGAAGGCGCAGCATGTACTGCACTTTTAGCAAAAGAATTTATTGACAACGATGAACCATTATTCTTTGCCAATAGTGATCAATATGTTGAATGGAATCCTGTTGAATTCATGTATGAAATGCAAGAAAGACAGGCAGATGGTGGCATTGTAACATTTAAAGCAACACATCCAAAGTGGTCATTCGCTGAAGTTGTAGACGGATATGTGACACGTGTTGCTGAGAAGGATCCAATTAGTGATGAGGCTACGGTAGGATTCTACTATTGGAAATATGGATCTGACTTTGTAAAATATGCAGAGCAGATGATTGAGAAAGATGTACGTGTCAATAATGAATTCTATGTGTGTCCAGTCTTTAATGAGGCCATCGGCGATGATAAGAAGATAAGAACATACCGAGCTGAGAAGATGTGGGGTCTTGGTACTCCTGAAGATTTGGAATATTATTTGGAGAAGAATTGATGCCAAAGAAAGTAGCAGTATTTTTCTCCGGTCTATTACGTGGACCATTTGAAAAGTATGCTGAACAAATAACACAATGTTTCGATCCTGAATACACTGACTTTTTCTATACAACATGGAAACGAAAGTATGGTCAGAGTGAGTGGGATAATAAAACTGATGGATGGAAAACACGTCTTAAACATCCACCTCGTAGTGCACTCATCAATCATTATTTCGATGAACCAGAGCAAAACTTTCAATACGATCTCTTATCTGTTCGTGAATATATTCGAGCATATAGGAAAATGGAAGAAGAATATAACTGGGACATCAGCAAACTACCTCGCATTATTACTAACTCCGGTAAGAAAACTGTTGAGCAAGTAAAAGACGATCTCATCAACCCAGCACGTAATTTTAGGATGATGAGACATCAACACAAACAAACACTTGCACATGCATGGGCTGTCGATCATTTGATTGATCGCAGAAAATACGATTTGATTGTAAGAGTACGATACGATACTGTTGCAATGCGTGGACTCAGAGACAACATGTCCACACTCCTAGATCTTTGTTATGATACTAAGATGCCTATAGGATTCAACTACCTTAATTACTGGGGTATGACGAATATGTATCCGGGCAGATTCGAGTTAAAGTATCATCCGACCGAAGATCTACATGACTTTATGATTATTCATAGAGCAGATCAGATTGACGTTAACTATATCAACTACTTATACCAAGAGAAGAAAATGTGTATCGCTGAAACAGGATGGTATCAAGCACTGTGTTTGCCATACGACTGTTTTAGTTGGGAGACACTCGGTCTTGTCAAGCTCCATGCTCAGCATGTAGATGAACAGAAATGGTTTGATTGGTACAGAAAACAACCGTCTGAATCATATAAGAATTCGTATCAAGAAAAAATGAAAGCTGTGGTAGGAAACGTAGGAGCAAACTTATGAAGTTTACTGTGGTAACAAATCAAAAGTGGTTGTTCTGGGCAGGTGGCATGGTCATCTATCCTTTCGTTATTATAAAAGGTCGTGTTCTCAGTAAACGTCTCTTTCGACATGAACTAGAACATTGCTATCAAATTGAACGCATGGGTGTCTGGAAATTTTATCTGAGTTACATTGGAAAATATCTGCTAAAAGGATATTGGCATCACCCGTACGAGAGAGAAGCACGTCAAGTAGAATACGATGCCCTTACATCTCGAGAAGAAGAATGGTATAAGACAGGCAAGATCGATCTGTCTAAGAAGTGGCTCGAAGACTAGTGTACAAAATCATCATTATGCTGTAGAATATGCAGATGATTGGTAAAAATAAATATGGTTCGTATTCGGTACCTGAGAGTTCTTCTTGGCGTGTTTGCGCGCAGCAAATACTTGCCGGTAAAGTATACGAGCCTGATACAATCTCTTATATGATCGAAAATTGTGGTGATGGTAGTATCATACATGCCGGCACATATTTTGGTGACTTCTTACCTGCCCTTTCACGGCACTGTCAAAACACAGTCTATGCATTCGAACCTAACACAGAAAATTATGAGCATGCTAGAGCGACATGTGACATGAATGATTGTTGGAATGTGGACCTTCATCACTATGCGTTAGGCAATGATGAAACGATGGTCAACTTAGAAGTCACATCTCATGGTAGATCTGCCGGCGGCATTAGTAAAGTCGTATCATTTGCTTCAGACAAAACTGAAAGAGTCAAACAGGTTAGACTCGATGATGTTATACCAGACGAACCTATCAGTATTCTGCAACTCGATGTCGAAGGACACGAAGCATTGGCCATCGAAGGTGCTTTACGTATCATCGAAGAAAATAATCCTATTATTATTGTTGAAGGCAAAAATGCATTCGACATACTACAACAACTTGAGTACAAATTAATCAAACACATACATCTAAATACTGTATGGAAACGAACATTAAATAATGGAGAGACTTAATGTCTGTATTGGCAAAACTAAAGAAAAATTCAACAATCAAGGATACAGCTATCCTCACTGAATCAAAGTTCTTTACACAAAAAGACATGATTCCAACATCTATTCCTGTCATCAACGTTGCATTAAGTGGACGACTTGATGGCGGTCTTACACCCGGCTTAACAATGTGGGCCGGCCCTTCTAAACACTTTAAAACGGCATTTAGTCTACTCATGGCTAAAGCATACATGGACAAATATAATGATGCAGCGCTTTTATTCTATGATTCGGAGTTTGGTACTCCTCAATCCTATTTTGATTCCTTCGGTATTGACTCTGATCGTGTTCTACATACTCCTATTACTGATGTCGAACAACTAAAATTCGATATTATGAAGCAGCTTGATCAAGTTGATCGTGGCGATAAAGTGATTATTATTGTTGATTCCATCGGTAACTTGGCTTCGAAGAAAGAAGTTGAGGATGCATTGAACGAGAAAGCTGTGGCTGATATGTCACGCGCTAAACAGATCAAGTCATTGTTCCGTATGGTCACACCACATCTTACACTCAAAGACATTCCTATGGTTGTAGTCAATCACACATACAAAGAGATGAGTCTCTTTCCGAAAGACATTGTTGGTGGTGGTACAGGTTCTTACTACTCAGCTGACAATATCTACATCATCGGTCGTCAGCAAGAAAAGCAAGGCAAGGATGTGGTTGGTTACAACTTTATTATTAACGTGGAGAAATCACGACATGTTCGAGAGAAATCTAAGATACCTGTTACTGTTACTCACAACGGTGGTCTTTCTAGGTGGAGTGGACTCCTTGAGATGGCCCTCCAAGGTGGATTCGTCGTCAAACCAAGTAATGGCTGGTACGCGAGGGTAAATGCAGAAACAGGTGAAGTCGAAGACAAAAAGTTCAGACTCAATGATACTGACTCATCAGATTTTTGGATGCCTATTCTTACTCAATCAAACTTCTCAGAGTACGTAAAGAATACATATTCAGTAGCACACGATTCGATTATTAAAGATGACGAAGTAGAGGATTTCCTAAGTGCTTGATGAATCTACAATAGCATTGCTTGTACTTTTTCTGCCAATCAGTGTAATATGGTGGTTGATCAAAGGCGGAGATGATGATGACTAGTGATGCTTCAATTGAAAGAATTATATTTGCAAACTTGCTGTCTAACGAAGGCTATATTCGAGCAACACTTCCATTTATAAAAGAAGAATACTTCCCTCAACAGGAGTATCGAATTGTTTATAAATTGATTGCCGAGTACTTCGCAAAGTATAACAAGTGTGCACCAGCTTCTGCACTCAAGATTGAACTTGATGAACTACAAATTGCAGATGGACTATATCGAGACACTCTCGAGTTTCTTATCAACATATCGCAAGATAAAGTTGAAACTGACTATGATTGGTTGATTGAGAATACCGAGAAATATTGTCAAGATAAAGCAATCTACAACGCCATCATGGAATCGATTCAGATTATTGATGGTAAGTCTGATCAAGATAAAGGTGCATTACCTAATCTACTTGCTGATGCTCTTGGTGTCTCGTTCGATACCAATATCGGTCATGACTTTCTCGAAGATTACAATGATCGATACGACTTCTATCATAAAACGGTAGAACGCATTCCATTTGATATCGACTATCTCAATCGTATCACTCGTGGTGGCATACCTCGTAAAACATTAAACGTCATCTTAGCTGGCACCGGTGTTGGTAAAACATTGTTGATGTGTCACTTCGCCGCTGCTAATATGATGGCTGGTAAGAATGTGTTGTACATTACTTTAGAGATGGCCGAAGAACGTATCTCTGAACGTATCGATGCTAACTTGATGTCAGTACCATTGAATGATCTCGAGACATACCCACGCGAGACCTATGAGACTAAAATACAACGTATAAGTAATAAGACGACTGGTAAACTTATCGTCAAAGAATATCCGACTGCGTCGGTTGGATCTGGCCACTTTAGGCACCTCTTAAATGAATTGAAGTTGAAGAAAAAGTTTACCCCTGATATTATCTATATCGATTATCTGAATCTGTGTACATCATCTCGTATTAAAGGTGGTGCTAATGTAAACAGCTACACGCTTGTGAAGGCGATAGCAGAAGAATTGAGAGGACTCGCAGTTGAATACAACTTACCGATTTTTACGGCAACGCAGACAAATCGAACAGGCTTCTCGTCGTCGGATGTGGGTCTCGAAGACACCAGTGAATCCTTCGGATTGCCCGCTACTGCAGACTTTATGTTTGCCGCGATCTCTTCGGAAGAACTTGAATCACTCAACCAACTCCTCATCAAACAGCTCAAAAACCGTTACAATGATCCCGGTATGCACCGTCGATTCGTAGTCGGTGTTGATCGAGCTCGTATGAAAATCTATGATGTTGAACAAGGTGCTCAAGATAATGTTGGCAAAGACATTGATGACAAACCAGTCATGGATAACACAGACTTCGGTCGAGGTTTAAAAGCAGAAAAATTTAATAAGGACGTATTTGACTCGTGGAAATAGTAGAAGTAATCTATAAGCACTGGAAGTCAGGACAGCAGCTAAGTTGTGTTGGCGAAATAGTGCCTAAGTATAACAATGATGCATCAGACAGACTGATTGTGAAGACAGGTGATGCTTTCGAAGACATTATTAAGAAGACTATTATTGAGGTAAGACCGTATAATGCTAGAACCAATTTTCCTGTGTAGTACACTCACAACAATGATACCTGATGTCGACAATAAGGTGTTGGCTGAACAGATTTATGCGCTCAAAGATAAGAAGCAATACACTGATGAGAAACACACATTCAATGAAGACAGCGATTATCCAGACACACCTGAGTGTGAAGCATTAGTAGATCTCATCGATCATTACATACAAGAGAATGTGCATTCGAAGTTTATTACATGGACAAAGTGGTCGCATATCATTGAACCACGTGAGCAGACAATGATGCATACTCATACCAATCGAGAGCTGCCAATCACACAGCTATCATGGGTATATTATGTCGACGTGCCAGAAAATTCAGGTGATCTTGGATTTGTTTTGAATGTTGGTAAGAAGTCAGTGCATCGAGATATCACACCAGAGACTGGTATGCTAGTCGTATTTCCAGATTGGATACCACACTTCACTTACAAAAACAACAGTGATAAAGCAAGAATCTCTGTGAGTGGTAACTCGTATCCTGCAGTCGATGACATACAAAGATGTTATGACGATCCAGAAAATTTATATAATATAGTGGGTATCGCAAATGATTGAATACAAATTTAGAGAGAATGAATTACTCAGTGAGTTCATGGCATACATTGACTCGACATATGATCAACACTATTCCAAGAATGGTAAGCAAACATTGGAATCGATCATTCGTGATGGTCATGGTACAGGTTTCTGCATGGGTAATCTACAAAAGTACAAAGACAGATATGGTGAGAAAGGCGATACGCCTGACGAGTGGCGTAAGGACCTCATTAAAGTAATGCACTATGCATTGTTTCAACTTTATATCCATGACGAGGAACATAATGCAACTTAAAATGATACCGACTGTTGAAGGATCTATTCGACAGCTTTTCTCAGAATACGAATGGATTGATGGCTTTCCAATACTAAAAGGAAAGCTGCATCCTGTTGTGCATCAGGAATTTATTGATGAGGCACGCAGACTCGAAAAGCAGATGTTTCATCCTGACTTAGGCAAACTAAAGTATCATCTTAATGTTGGTCAGAATCTTGGCCAAGCATCTATTCCAAAGCATCGTCTGAATGATGGCTTTTCCTTGCATTATATTACTGCACTCGCATCTCACTTCTTAGCTGAGTTTGGCTTCTGTGATTTTCAGGATGCATGGAGTAAAGGTCAACTACTCATGTCAAGTCATCCACAGAATCAGGAGTCTTCGTGGTGGCTTAATTGGTCAGACAAAACAAGTATTAACGAACGACACAACCATCCTACCAGTCTCACATCAGTGCTCTACGTAGAGAATACACAGCTAGCCAGCACATTCTTCTACATGGATGATGAGTCTAAAGTATACGAACACAAGCCAGAAGACGGCACGATCGTCCTCTTTCCCGGCTGGTTAGAACATTCGGTATCACCTATTGATTCTGATGGTGTACGTATCACCGCAGCATGCAATCTAAACTTTTATGCAGCATATTCTGATTACACTGGCAACATTAGTCAGTGGGAAAAAATATACTAAAATGTAATTATTTACATAAAAAAGTTTAAATAAAAGTCTTTATAAATCATAGACTTGCAACTCTTTAAAAACTCTAATGAAATCAATAACTTAGAGTTGTACTTTCCTGCAACCACTTGATATAATTCTTCTTGTCAAATGGAAAAACACAGGAAAAAACACATGTCAAATCCAACTTTCAACGCAGAAATGGTCTCAGAAATCGCAGCTGGTGGTTACAATGTTTTTGAGTTCGCAAACGAAAAGTACTTCTGGTCAGCACCTGTTCGAGTTAGTGCTCGTATCGGCTACAAGGCTATCGACACTTCAGACCGCAGCCTAGGCTTCGAAGATACTCTCGAGCTTGATCTCACTAACTCATCTGGTGGCACCAACGGTCTTGACTGTGTCGAAACTGCTGAAGCTATGATGACTCTATTGCACGAAGCTGTGATGTTGGTCGAAGAACTTCGCGCTAACAAAGATGTTATCATCGCTGAATATCGTGCACAGATGGAAGCACGCCTCGAAGCTGATCGTCAGGCTGAAGCTGCAGCTCAAGCTAAGATCAACGCTGACACCACAATCGGTACTCAACGAGCAAAGCAAATCGTTCAGACTTTGTTTGAGAATGCTAAGAAAAACGATCACGATCATGTCAATATTCGTCGACGTGGTGAAGATGTTAACGAAGTTTTCCATGCTCAGTTCACTGGCTCAATCGTTGCATTCTCTGAGCGTGGCAAGTTCCGTCGATTCACACGTATTCGTCGCTCAGCACTGATCGCTAAGATCGCGAAGATGGCTGAGGTTGTTGAAACTAAAGAGCAGGCCGCGGCATAGTCGCGGTTGTTATATGCTTATAACAAAAAAGTCTAAGAAAAAGTGAAAAAAGTTATTGAAAAAGTCTTTACAAATCAACGACTTGCAAGTGCTCAGAAAGTCTTTATAAATCAATAACTTAGAGATGTACATCTACACTCAGTGTAGTATAATAGATCCATCAAATCAAAGAAAACAGGTAAAAAACTATGGCAACATTCACTATCCACCAGCTAGATCGCGACCTTCCAGATACAAATCTTGACGCGTTCTATCGTTTGTCTTTCAACTCAGATCGCTTTCAGCCTGAAGACTTTCAATTCTTCAATCCTGTTGCTCGTGTTGAAGCTAACGATATGGAAGAAGTGTTTGACATCAGCAACCGCCTCGGCTTCGTAACCGCTGAGGCTATTCGTGACGAGCTCAATCAAAAGCTTCGTCGTTTCATGCCTATGCACTCAATGAGTGTTGGCGACATCATCGAGTGTCACACCGGTGATCATGAATATTACATTTGCGCAGACTTCGGTTTCGAAGCGATTTCTGTAGCATAAATACTTTTGGAGGAAATTGATATGAAGAAATTAGTAATAGCAGCGGTACTCACGGCATTCGCCTTCGAAGCAAATGCCAATCCACAAACTACACAGCAGACACAGCAGCCGACTGTAGCTCAACATCTTGAGTCTCAAGCGAAGAAAGCTGATCGTAAGCCATGTAACTATCGTGATCCACTCACTGGTCCTTGGTGTAATGTTATCGATCGCAATGTTCGTAAGGCGTCAGTTAACACACGCTATACTGTTGATCGTAAAATTCAACGTAATGTTGACAAGTTTTTACGAAAGCTCGAGAGGAAACTATAATGTTGTGGTTCAAGCGCGCCTTATTTTTATGTGTGTTTGTCCCACTTGCATTCATTTGGGATATGGTTTACTTACTCGTAAAAGTGCTGTATGATATATCAACTACCATCGATGAGGTTGGTGGTAATTATCTAGAGCGCATTCGCATTTTATTATGGGAGAATTAAATGAAAACAATTGTACAGGTTGAGATCGACGCAATGAATCGAGTTTTGGATTTGCTAGGATCAATGCCTTATAATCAAGTCGCAGGTCTCGTTGCAGACCTCAAAGAAAATTCAAAAGTCATTCAAGTTGAGGAGACCGTAGACGAAGAAGAAGCTACGGAATAGATTATGGGCAATAAAAGGACTTACACGCCTGAGACTGTTCGCAGTCTACAGGGTAGCCGTGTACACGATTACACGTTTGCTCGCGAGCAAGCAGCTGAACTAAGAAGGTTGTTAAACGATAACGATTATATCAACACGTTTGGAGCTTACAATGGACAGCAAGCCGTTCAACATGTCAAAGCAGGTCTTAAAGCCATTTATGTATCAGGATGGCAAGTGGCAGCCGCCGCTAACAGTGCTGATGAGGTTTATCCAGACCAGTCACTCTACTCAGTTAATTCTGTGCCTAATGTGGTACGCAATATTAATAATGCATTTCGGAGACAAGATCAAATCGAATATCTTGAATCCGGAGAAGGCTTCGTATATGCACCAATTATCGCAGATGCCGAAGCGGGATTTGGAGGAGTTTTAAATAGTTATGAATTGGCAAGAAATCTTATTGAGGCCGGCGCAGCTGCTGTCCACTTTGAAGATCAACTCGCATCTGAAAAGAAGTGCGGTCACTTGGGAGGAAAAGTTCTTATCCCTGTATCTCAAGCTGTGCGTAATCTTACTGCTGCCCGTCTCGCTAGTGATGTTTGTGGTACTGATACAGTGGTTATCGCACGAACTGATGCCGAGTCTGCTAAGTTACTTTCATCTGATGTAAGTGATGTAGACAAAAAGTATATCAAGCGAGCAGCCGGCCAAGGTAGTGCATCGATGAAGATGCGCACTTCAGAAGGCTTCTATCAAATCGAAGGTGGTATGGATCTGTGTATCGATCGTGGTCAAGTATATGCTGAGTATGCTGATCTTATTTGGTGCGAGACTTCAAAGCCATGTTTGAAAGAAGCAAAGCGATTCGCAGATGGTGTACGCGGTGCATTTCCAGATCAGATGTTGGCATACAATTGTTCGCCATCATTCAATTGGAGATCTTCTATACCCGGTGATCAAGAACTGGCTGACTTCCAACGTGGATTGGCAGATCTTGGATTTAAATTTCAATTTATTACATTGGCTGGTTTTCATCAGACAAATCACGCGATATTTGATTTTGCTAGGCGGTATAAAGATGAAGGTATGCTAGCTTACTCACAGCTGCAAGAAGCTGAATTTGATAGTGAACGTTATGGATACACAAGCACAAGACACCAACGAGAAGTCGGAGTTAGTTACTTTGATGCAATTACTCAAGCGTGTGGTTCCACTTCCACTGCTGCAATGGCAGGATCAACAGAAACGGACCAATTCTAATATTTGTATTTGGGACTTAGAAAATGAAGGTTGAAATTGACATTAATTCTGATTTTGCTGATCTTCTGATCGTAGAAAATTTAAAGCAGACAATCGCCGATCTCGAAGCTGATCTAAAACATCGTAGAGAAGGTGGAGGCATATCCATATTTTCAACCAATCAAAAACATGATATAATTGAAATCGAACGGCATTTATATGCATTTAGATTAGCTCTTAGATATTATGGTGGACCTGAATATGAATAGATTTATTATTGAAAATACACCTCAAGCATGTGCACAATCACACTGTGATAAGCACGTACCTAAGATGTATGTTGAAGAAGCACAGATGCTTTGTACTGTTCATCGTCTTCTCGATGGTGAGCTGACATATGTGCCAGCTCTCGATAAGAAAGGCAATCAAGTCTATCTCAAATCAGGCGAGCCGCGAATGAAGAAACATTGGCGCTTACCTGATCATCGTGAAGATGTACTGTACAAGGCTGCACATATGAAACATCCTTGTACTGTATGGGCAATGGAAACGGCTGGCAATTACAAGTATGCATATCAGTTTTTTCTGTATCTTGGCATCGAGTACGGCTATCGTTACGGTAAACCACACAAGACTGATTCGCTTGACGGTTGGTTATGTGAATTACCTCACAACATCAATCCTTCTGAAGAGATTACACCTATGCCACTTGCCATGGGTGCTAATCCCGAGTGTATTGATCATAGTGATGTCATTGGTTCGTATCGTAAGTTCTACCAAACTAAGCAGCATCGATTCAACATGGTCTGGTCAAAACGTCCTGTTCCGGAGTGGTTCCAATTTGCTGCATGATAAATAGATTTGTTACGAATTAATTTGTCGGAGCTGCTATGACAGACGCAAGAGTATCAGACCTAGATGCTGATTTTATACAGCGTGCTACACGTGTCACATCTTTTAATTTAAGAGGTGAGGACATGGGTAGTCTAAAGTACAAGGCTGAGATTCAGCATTTGTACTCAACGTATGTATTTAAAGGATTTGATCTAAGTAAAACACTCAACACGATGGATGTTACAAAAGCAAACAACATCATTAACGAGCTCAAATCTATTAACCGTCAAGGCTTTAATGACCTTTATGATTTTCAACCAAAGGGTGTTGGGCCGGGCGAAGCATTGTTGTATTTTATTATCGATAGTGCAAGACTAGGTGGTGGTACATCAGCTGGTGTGGACATGCACATTGGATCTAAGGCATATGAAATTAAAGGTGCAAATATCACCGGCGATAAAAAGTATGCCTACGGATTTAAGCTTGGTGGTACCGTCGACTTGACTGAAGCTGTAAATGCATCAGTTACATTTAAAGAAAAGCTCGGGTTCTCTACTCAAGGAAAGGGTAAGAACGAAGTAAATAAAGAGCAAATAGAAGCCATTAGAAAAGAGTTTCCAAAAGAGTGGAAGAAGATCGAAGCAGAGTATGGTCGCAAAGCTCATGCCTATTTCGGTAGCATTCCAGTTATATTTTTTAACAATAATCGTTCTGGTTCTAAATTAACACAGGCTGCTGGGGGCATAGCTGCAGCCAAGGTTGTTAAGAAAGAAGATATCCAGATCGAACGTATTACACAAGGAACGATCAAACCGATTATACGCTTATGAAAAAATTTTGGATTATATTGGCCATGCTCCCGGCCTGTGTATCTGCTGAAAAAGATGAAAGAATTTGCATAGACTTTGGTAGTTATGTAATTGTAAGAGAAAAGTGTACGCCAATGTATGGAACTCTCATATGTGCGGACATAGAAGAAACGAGGACATGGTGTAAACTATATGCGGAAACGGAACCTGTTCGCCCAGAGTCAGACTAAATTTTTTAGATTCTTTGCTGATACTTTTTTTAGAAAGAAGTATGGACAAAGAGCTCTGGTATTAGAAACCGTAGCCGGTGTGCCGGGCATGGTCGGTGGTATGTTAACGCATCTGTATAGTTTACGTAAATTGCAACCGGGCAATGGCACAAAAATACATGAGTTGTTAGCTGAGGCTGAGAACGAGCGAAAGCATTTAATGTTCTTTATGGAGATTGTGCAGCCAACAAAGCTCGAGCGATTTATTATTACGATCGCACAGTTAGTGTTCTGGCATTACTATCTCTTACTATATCTGATATCGCCAAAAACTGCACATTTGACGATTGCATATTTCGAAGAAGAAGCAGTTAGAAGCTACACAGACTACATTAGTTTGATCGAGCTAGGTCAAATCGAGAATGTAGATGCACCACAGATCGCAAAAGATTATTACAATATGTTACCTGATGCTAAGTTGATTGATATGATTAAATACATACGAGAAGACGAAAGGGGCCACAGTGTGGCTAATTTTAGGTACGCAGATGAGTCATCTTGAAGAAGAAGGCATGACATATTTTCAACATATGCGAAGAGCATGGTCAATTGCCTTCGTTTGTTTTGTACATGGATTGTTTCCGAATGTATGGAAACACAAAGCGAGTGAGATAATTAATGGATGATATCGGACTGCTCGGTCTATTAGCAGTGTTCCTATGTCCGATGGTATTCGGTGGTATCACCATGTACTACTCGCACGAAGCAATACATAAAGCAACTCTACAACGGTGGAAACAACATGAAGAAGTTTAACCAATACATCATTGAAGCAAAGAATACTCACATGGAACACGTTGAGGATTTGATGTTCAATGAAGGTGTAGCTGGTACAAGGAAAGCAATTAACTTCTTACGTAATTTGCGAGACATGTTAGCAGGTTCATCGAACAAAAATATCTCACGTACTGTCAAATGGGATGGAGCACCAGCCGTGTTTGTTGGCATCGATCCATCAGATGGTAAGTTCTTTGTCGCAAAGAAAGGTGTATTCAATAAAGATCCGAAAGTCTACAAGACACCAGCAGATGTAAAGGCTGATACGAGCGGTGATCTACAAGCTAAACTACTTTTAGCACTACAAGAATTTTCAAAGCTAGGTATCAAATCTGGTGTATATCAAGGCGATCTGATGTTTACGAAAGGCGACGTTCAGAAGGAAAAAATAGATGATCAATCGTATTTTACTTTTCAGCCCAATACTATTGTATATGCTATACCTGTCGGTTCTGCCATCGGTAGGGAAATTACCCGAGCAAACATCGGAGTTGTGTGGCATACAGCATACAGTGGGGAGTCATTTGAAACAATGCGAGCCTCATTTGGTAAGCCAATCGTCAACAAGTTCAACCAATCAAAAAGCATCTGGCAAGTAGACGCTAACTACGAAGACGAAACTGGTAAAGCTTTGTTTAGTGCCGCTGAGACTGCAGCTGTGACTGCAAAATTATCCGAAGCAGGTAAATTATTCAATGCTGTGCCAGCTGGTCTCTTAAATGGTATCGCAACCAATGACGAGTTACGAGAGCGATTGAAGGTATTCAATAATACATTTATTAGAGCTGGTCAACGAGCTAATCCTAAAACACATACTCGTAAGCTCATCTCATTTATGACTGACTATTATAAGAAGCAATCAGATAGTCGATCTTCAGAGAGAGGCAAGGCTGCAGTTAAATCAAGACAAGCTGCGGCTGTTAAGATCTTCTCACAATACAAAGCTAATGACTTTGAAAACATGTTTAAGTTGATGTTAGTTATGACTGATGCAAAGAACATGATTGTCGATAAGATGAATCAAGCCGGAAAGCTGAGTACATTCCTCCGTACACGTAATGGTTTTAAAGTCACGAATCCAGAAGGCTTTGTTGCAATCGATCATCTTAGCAATGACGCTGTCAAAATCATTGATCGCCTCGAATTCTCTCAAGCAAACTTCTCACCTGACATCATAAAAGGATGGCAGAAATAATTGAGAAGAAAAAAATATACGGTATTCGGATTACAACGTAGCGGTACCAATTTCCTAGAGCAGCAATTGATGACAGGTTTACCGAACTGTCGTATCATTAATGCGTATGCTCACGATGGCCCATGGAAACACACATACGATATCCACCATGATATCAAAACCATGTATGCCAAAACCACAAACGGATTAGAAACATACGATTATTGGATAGCTCGACTGAGAGAGACCAATGCTATATGGATACACAAACATCCAGTGATGTGGGTACAAAGTGTGCTGAAGAAAAACGTAGACTGTCGTCGTCATCCTGATTTTGATGGCAAACCTGAAGCAAGAGTAAAATACTACACAGGTACCAAATTAAGTCTATGCAACATGTACAGAAATCATTGGTTGTTTTGGAAAGAACAAAGCCGACATCAAAAAATATATCGTGTACCATACGAGCATCTATTGCCCGGTGCAAATGCAAAGATGCATACGAAGATGATCGCAGAGTTTTTCAATGATGATGACTTTACACCATACGACAGAGCGTTCGATAAAGTACCTATGTCTGCCAAATTTACTGAGGATGATCGTAATAAATATCTAAAGTATGAGACTAACTTGAATGAAGAAGATCAAGCGTTCATATTAAAGCATGTAGGTAAGGACTGTTTGAAATATTATGGATACGATATATAGAAAATTTGTAGATCATCCAGACGAAGTAAAAGTTATATTTGAACGATATGACTTAGATGGATTATGGTGGCCAGATATTAAGAGAGGTGATGGTTTATGGACTGGTCCTCTTAAAAACTGGAATGAAGAAGTTGATGTGTGGTTATCATTTCTTAAAAATTTTGATGTATGTGTACAGGCTGGTGGTGCAGCTGGCATGTATCCAAGATTCTGGTCAGAACATTTCTCGAAAGTAATCACTTTCGAACCATGCCCTCGAAGTTATTCATGTCTTATACAGAATTGTGTTGGCGATAAGTTTGAAACACACAATCTAGGTTTAGGTAATCCAAAGCCAGACGAAAAATATCAGATCAACAACAAGAACAAGTCGAATCTAGGTACTCATAAAGTTATAGGACCTGTCAAACATACGAATGCAGATTATACAGACATTGAAGTTATATCTATCGACTCGTTAGATCTTGAAGTCTGCGACCTTCTACATCTCGACGTAGAAGGATCCGAACAATCTATCATCGACGGTGCAATACAAACAATCAAAAGATGTAAGCCTCTTATTATAACAGAACGATCTGGCGGCAAAGCGACACTTGAACAACTAGGATATCGTCAAGTGTTCAAAGGCAGAATGGATACGGTATTTAGATATGAGTAAACAAGTCCCAGATAAAGTCTATATAATCTACAATTCTGGCAACGATAAGTCTGAAGAATATATGGGCGTTGCTCGTAGATCTATCAAGCGTGTTGAGATGGACTTCGAAGAGGTAGATTGGCCTACTGATATAGATGAATGTTGGAAGAAAGTCGAGCATCTCAACATCAAAGATCATGGTCATTTTAACTATTCGCAACCGTTGTATCCTGACTATCATGCTGATCGTACACCTATCGAACAAAAGAATGCAGCAGAGTCAGTCACTTTAGCTCATCTATATTTATGGGATAAAATAGCAAAAAGTGGTGAAGCGGCATGCATTGTTGAGCATGACTTTATATTCTATAATAACATCGATATGATCATACCTGATGGTTTTATTGTCGGCCTAGGATATAAGTTAGCCGAAGCCAATGCATATAGGAATGATTTTCATAACTTAGATGATAAACCAAAAGAAATCGTATTGGCTGATAAGATACTTGGTGCACATGGCTATGCTATCACAGCAAAGACTGCTCAAAATCTTGTAGACGAGGCGATAAATAAAGGTACACAAGGCTGGATTGATTGCGTTTACTTTCAAGGTAACTCATTGAGACTAACTGATACACGAACATCGATGATGAGTCCACCACCCGGTGCTGCATTGTTACGTGATTCTACTATCTGGCCTGTTGTTGCAACGTTAAATTATAAGTGTTGTGATTCATTTATTAAACGATGTAAACCAGAATATACAAACAAGAAACGCAACGAAATATCTCGACATCACTTCGCAAGCTTAAAAATGAGAAGTGTATAAATAAATCAAAATAGACGAAGTTAGGCTAAGGCAATCCTTCATGAAGAAAATTGTAATCTGCTTCGGCAGAATGAATCCTGTTACTGTGGGACACGAGAAACTGGTCAAAAAGATCCAGTCTGTTGCTCGTTCTCAGCGCGCTGATGCCGCCGTCTACTTGTCGCATTCGCAAGACAAGAAAAAGAATCCACTCTCATATCAAGACAAAATACGATTTGCAACCAAGGCATTTGGTTCTGTCGTAAAAAAGTCTAACGCCAATACAATCATCAAAGTATTACAGGAACTCGATAGTAAGTATGACGAGGTAACACTCGTGGCTGGTTCTGATCGTGTGAAGGACTTTGATTCATTGCTTAATAAATATAATGGCAAAGACTATACGTTCAAAAGTATTAAGGTTGTTTCAGCCGGTGAAAGAGATCCGGATGCAGATGATGTTTCAGGAATGTCTGCTTCGAAGATGAGAGCTCTTGCAGGATCCGGCGATTTTGCACAATTTAAAAAAGGTTTACCTCGTGGATTGCAGGGTAAAGAGGCCAAACAAATGTATGATAAAATAAGAGATGCCGCCGGTATCAAAGAAGAGAACATACAAGAAGTCCTGACTGTTCAACAGCGTCTCAAAAAGAAAGCTATGATGAAGCGTATCAAGTCTAAGATCAAGCTTGGTCGCCGACGTGCTAAGTATAAGGTAGCAAATAAGCAGAAGCTGACAGTAAGATCACAGAAGAAAGCTCGCGAGCTTATTCGTCAACGTGTTGCTGGCGCACTTGGTAAAAATTATAAGTCACTACCACTCGCTGGTCGTATGCAAGTAGATAAGAAAGTAGAAAAGAAAGCAGCATTGATCAAGCAGATAGCAAAGCGTATGCTTCCAAAAGTTCGTAAGGCAGAGATGGAGCGAGTTAGCAAAGCTCGAAAGTCTCGCAATGAAAATTACGAAATGTTGTCAATGATCGAGTCGGTTTACGAAGTTGTAAAGAACGAAGAAATCACGCAAAAAGTAGAACGCAATCTTGCTCGTAAGAGTGAGAAATATGGTGTACAGTTCGAAGAGCTGAAAGAAAAGTATTTGTCATATCGTCAGTTTGCAAGCGAGGCAGATACATTCCAAGCGATCAACTCTGAGCTTGCGAACGAAGCAATATCACCTGAATCACAAAAAGCTCATCGTGGTATGTTTAAAGCAGCACAAAAGAAGAAAGACGATGCGGCCGCACAGCGTGAAAGAGAAACAAGATTAAAGAAAAAAGGTTGGGTTAGAAACGATCGCGGCGGTTTCTCTAAGATCACCGAAGACGATAAGCCTAATAAGCGAGGCGATGATAGTAAAGGTCATAAGCGGCCGACTGAAGATGGTGCTGGTTTGACACGTAAAGGTGCAAAGGCAGCCGGTGTCAAAACCGCTGTGACTACACCACCTAGCAAGTTAGATCCAAAGGGAAAAGCTGCTAAGCGACGTAAGTCATTCTGTGCTCGTATGGGTGGTATGAAAGGACCAATGAAGGACGAAAAAGGACGGCCAACACGAAAGGCCATGTCATTAAGAAGGTGGAATTGCTAACATGGAATACAAAACAAATGCAAAAGCTCGTATTGATCGAGAAAAGAAAGCTGATAAAAGAAAGCATGACACCATGATGGATAGAGCCAGAATTCGAGATGCGCGCGCTAAGAATCAAGCAACAAAAGCTGAAGCAGTTGAGCGACTTGACGAGTTAGGTAAGAAGACACTCGGCTCTTATATCAAAAAGGCTTCTAAGAGCGCTGCAGATAACAAAGCTGCGTCGGCTACATACAGCATGGCGGCAAATAAAGAAGCTCCGCGAAGTTCTGGTGAAAGAAGCATGAGAAAACATGAACTAAGCACATTTCAAAAGTCGCAGCGACGTCAAAAAGGTATCGAAAGAGCTACCGATCGGTTGACACGAGAAGATATCGAGCAGGTTGATGAGATATCAGCAAAGACTGCAAAATCTGCATGGTTGAAGCGTAAGGCACAGGCTGCAAAGGTAAGTGGCCACAATCATGACATTCTTGCTGCGAAGGCGCGAAAGAACAAAGAGCGATTTGGCTATAAAGAAGAACTGCCAGAAGCTAAATCAGCACAAGATCCAGATATTAAGGATCGTGAAGGTACACAACCAGCAGCATATCACAAAGGTCTAAAGAAGTCGACCAAAGCCAAGCGTGATGCTCATTTTAAGAAACACGGACCAAAAGCGGACAACGATCAATCAGCATACGGTGATGCACCGGGCGATAAGGCAGCTCGCAAAAAGGGTATGCCAAAGTCTAAGCACACAAAATTCGTTGACAATATGATGAAAGAAGAAGATTCTGGATTCGCAGCAAAGTCGAAGAAGTCAGGTATTTCGGTATCGACTCTTCGCAAAGTTTACAATAGAGGCGTTGCAGCATGGAAAACCGGTCATCGGCCGGGAACGACACCACAACAGTGGGGCCATGCACGAGTCAATGCATTTATTGCAAAGAAGAAGAAAGGTGGATTGAACCACGATAAAGATTTAGCATGAGGATATTATGACTGATATAAAAGATACACAACAGAATTACCAAGGCTTAAATAGTGCAGTGATGGATGTACTGCAGAAGAATCAAGATCTATATCGACAGGATCTTGAGAATCAATTTGCTAAGTATATGATTGCGCCAGAAGAAGAAGCGCCTAATCCTACTGAAGCAGAAATGGATGCAGCTACACAACAAAATGTAGTAGCCACTCCTGATCCTATTGCAGAGCCTGAAGCTGTAAATCCAGACGACGTCATCGATGGCGCAAGTGGTATGTCTGAAGAGTAAACAATGCGAGTTTTATTTTTGTTATCTGGCGAGATTAGAGGTTCTCGCACGAAAGCTAATATAGAATGGATTAAAGAGTGTTTACCAGATATTGATGTAAAGTGCATTACATGGAACAGAGGTATCGAGTATTCATTCGTTGATAAGTATTATGATGAGCCAGTTGCAACTTATTGGCCTGAAAATTCAAAGCAGCACGTCCTACATAGAATTGAAGGACTGAGGCAGTTGAAGAAATCGGGTGCAGATTGGCCGCCGTTAAACAACCATGATTTTGAATTGGTGACACAGAGATTTAGTCAAAACGCCAATAATAGAAATCGATGGAAAAAACGGCATTATCAATTGTTGCAGCATGCATTAGGTGTCGATGATTTTGGTGATGGATATGATATCATAGTAAGAGGACGATTCGATTATCCTTATAGAAACTATGATCATATCAAACTGGCTATCGAATATTTAAGTATGAGTAAGACTGATATTGTAGAGGTGAGAAACTCGGTCGATGTTGAAGGTCATGAATTTATTGAACCAGAGCTAAATTGGTTATCATGGGATTTTACGATCATACATCGAAAAGAAGCATACGATACAGATTTTATTTGGAATGAGCATAAGAACAAAAGGTTATTAGGTGCAGAGAGTGGTTGGAATCAAGCATTTAAATTAGACCAACCTGAACCGCCAAAGCTGATGAGTATTAACGGTCATCGTTGTAAGGAAGTTGGTATGCATAGCATACTCGATTATTTCCAAAGAATGGATGACTTGACTGAACAGGAACAGACTTTCTATGAAAGACAAACAGAACAAGTCTAAAGATCCAGATGGACCTTTGCCAAAATGGGGTGAGCCGAAAGGTGTCGCTAAGTATATGGCGTTTACTCCCGGTCAGAAAAAAGTAAAAGAAGCTTGCTGGGATGGCTATAAAAAGGTAGGTATGAAAAAGAAAGGCAAGAAAATGGTACCGGATTGTGTACCAGAAATGAAGACGATTAAAGTTGGAGAAGATGCTATCGGCTCCAACAATTGTCATTATGCTCTTGTTCAGTCGAGAAAGGTAATCGCTACCGGTACCAAAGAAGAGATGATGTCACAATGCCAAGAAAAAGGTGGTCGTGTTTGGGTATCTACAAAAGCAGTTGGCGATATTGTCGAAGCCAAGTATAGTGTAGATGTAAGCGGTTTACCTCGTTTTTACATGGATGCAGACTCACCAGCTGAGATCAAGAAGAAGCTGCGAGTATTGCTTCGTAAAGTTTCAGACATCGACAGTGTAGATCGTGTAAACGACGCTAAGATTAAAGCAGATCTACGTCAAAGAATTAAAGGTGCTGATACCAATAAGAGATTGGTTGACGAAGAACTCGGTTGCTTTCCAGCAGGTAGCTTAGTATTTGTACAGAGCGACATCAATTCTGAAGCAGCATGGACAAATATTCCAGAAGAAGAGCCTGAATTTGATTACGGCGAAGATACCTATGTTGAATTCAAAGCAATCGAAGAAGTTGTAGTTGGTGATGTGATTCTAGGATACGGTGGCTGGAACACAGTTGAAGAAGTTCATCACTATCCACAAGAATCTCGTAACATGGTTACATATCAGTTTGCAGGTAACCTCGTTGACTGGACTGGATCGTTGAAGTGTACAGATTATCATCCGATTATGTTCAATCGACAACGTATATGGGAAACAAGAAAAGATTTTAATCATGGTGATCATACGTATGCATGGTGTTCAGCAAATCCAGCCTTAAGTAACACTAAGCATCCCGGTCTCGATGTGACAGAGCCATTGATTGGTGATTATGCTGTTACATATACTGCATATCCACCTGATATTGATGCTCCATGGAATTACACATCGTTGACTGGTATGACTACAACAACCGAAAACATACCTGTATACAACCTGACTGTGTCAGGTGACCATACGTATATAGTAAATAGTATAGTCGTACACAATAAAAATTTAGATGAGAAGCTAGGTAACAGTTCCACCGCTGGTGACTGGATAAAAGATTTTAGAAAATCAGATGCTCCTCAGTTTAAAGGTAAATCAAAAGAGAAAAAGACTAAGATGGCCATTGCTGCCTATCTTAATCATCGCAGACAAAAGGGACTAGAAGAGATGGCCTATCGTAAACCAACTGCCGCTGAGATTGCGGCTGATCGTAAAAAAGATAAGAAGGCACCAGAAGGTGATCGCGCTAGCCGAATAAAGAAAAAAGTGTATGGTAATGCGATGGGCGGTTTGAAGAAAGAATCAACAGCAGAATATGGTAAGTCTATGGATCGTATTCAGGCCAAGAAAACTTCTGATCAATTATCACCGGAACATAAGAAAAAGCTATCTGCATTGCATGCTCTTATGAAGAAGCAAAGAAAGACAGGTAACTACAAGATGGAAGATACACAGCTTGAAGAATCAAAGAAAGCAGTAGCTGCATTGAATATGTTGGCGAAGAAAGATAGCCGAGTTATTCCGGATCAAATCGCCATGTTGAATAGAATTGTCATGGATGGCAAGCATAAGGATGCACACAAGTTTGTTCGAGGAATGGATAAAAAGATTTCATCAACTGTTGCCGGCATCCTACGCAAGCATGGTATAAAAGAGGAAAAAGATACGACACCAGAAGAGAAGGCTAAGAAGCGTCAGGCATTCCTTGATCGTCTTCGTGGCAAGCCGCCCGTTAGAGAAGAAGATGAACATCATTACGTAAAGGTACATGGCAAATCATACCGCGATCATCTCTATGTAAAAACCAAAGCAGCCAGCAAGCGTGACGCCGTTGCTAAAATTAAAAAAGAATATCCAAACAATAAAGTCACTTACCATAAAGAGGAACTAGATATGAACGAAGGTTCAATAAAAGGTTCTGATACATCTAGCGTAAAGGGTAAGCTCAAGAAAGCTTTCCGTAAAGGCGAAGCTGATCAGAAAACATTTAACACGGCGGGCGGTATGCCAAGACGTAAAGAGCCAAAGAATCCAAAGACTGGAGAGCAAAAGGCTTATAAAGCAGGTCGTCAGGCTGGATATTCAACCAATAAAACTGGTGCTGCGCGATCAAAGCCACAAGATTCTCTGAATTACAAATCAAATAAGATGTTCCCAAAGCGTCCTACTGGTTTTAGTGCAGATCCTAAGTTGCCAAAAGATAGGAAGCCACAGAGTGAAGGTTTTGCAGATAATAAGCCTAAGCCTCGATTCTCTGATCGCATGTCAA